>Ga0187892_10003025_pt1 | contig 31776 bp, 63 predicted proteins | sample MA1701073metaG_FD_139345 | JGI IMG/M metagenome (GOLD analysis project Ga0187892, IMG submission 139345) | Bio-ooze microbial communities from a basaltic lava cave in the Kipuka Kanohina Cave System on the Island of Hawaii, USA - MA170107-3 metaG ...
TTGATGTTTTCTTTGTAACTCACGCCTACTCCTTTCGACGGCTCCCCCGTCTCTCCGGGGCGTCACGCCGTTCTGCGGTACTTTGGCTCCAGGCGTTCTCATGCCGCAATTACCGTGGCCTTTATATCATATTCCAGAATTATCTTGGATTTCGCTTGAAGTTATCTCCATTGGCTAATTCCCGGTAATCGTTTTATGATAGCAAAATCCGGCGACATTTGTTCCTGAAACTTTTTCAGACAGTCATCGCAAAGCGTCATTGATCCGGTTAAGCCGTCAGCACCGGGCTTATTTTCTTTTAATAGCCACAAGGGTTTATTTTCACATCGAATCAATTTTGGAACACAGCCTAAAGACATAAAAGTGGCTCCGTTGGGTTTTTCGGCTTGGCAACGTTTACGATCAGCCGGTATTAGTTTTTGTTTCTTTTTCATTTTTTGTCTCCCGGGTTTTGGGTCCGGCAGTCCAGATACAGAAAGCCTTCGTCATCGTCATCGTCATCGTCACCAACGATGGCTTGGAGGGTGCGCCCTTTGTGTTTTCCGAACGGCATAATAAAGTTGGCTGCATCTTTGAAGGTCACTTTAGGCTCCTTTCCAAGGCTAATTTCTTGATGTTTTCACGGTAACTCATGCCTATTCTTGCCCATCACAGCTTCCCCTTACTTTTTTTGTCCTTCCAGAATTGATTCGGTATGAAAACGAACCCTTACTTTTTTTGTCCTTCCAGAATTGATTCGGTATGAAAACGAACCCTTTGGGTTTTTGTGGCAATTCTCCAGTCTCAACAAAATGCTGGAGCGCCGGGATCAACTCACGCACCATGTCACGTGTCAGGTGCATACGAGTAGTGCATTTCACATTTTTCGGCAACGGATATGGTTCCCAACCAACACCAGGATTAAGAGATTTTGGGTTCGGCTCATCGACTCCGAGCCAAATGCATTTTTCCGTTGCCAGAGACGAGCTCTGGAGACTGCATTTGTGACCATTTCGGTCCTTGAATCTTCCTATCAAAAATACACGGTCATTGATCGGCTTGAAATTCATTGGCCTCTCCTCTTGCCTTTGACACGCGGAAAATCAGTTCGATTATCCGCCAAGCCTTCGCGTTTTCACGGGCGACACGAGCTTTCGCTACATGCGCGGCGATAATAAACTTATTTAATTCCTCCGCCTCCTCTTCCCACGCACAGGCTTGATGTGCTGCGATAAGAGACTCAATTATCCGATACTCCTCACCGCTCGCCCTAACACGTCTGGCTAGAGGGTTCTGGTCCAAGGAAGTGTTTGTACTCGGGGGTAGGGTATCTCATGTACGTTACGGTGAGGTGACATGCGAGTTGATCAGAGGACGGGGACAGCTCCCCCCCTGCCCCGCCCTGGACCGGCTGGGGTGGTTGCCGTGCCACAGAATGCGGCGGACGGGGCAGGGGATACCAATTCCGCCAAGCCTTTGCGTTGGCATGAGCGACACGAGCTTTCTCTTCCTCCTCCGCGTGCTCCTCTTCTTCTACCCACGCACAGACTTGGTGTGCTGCGATAAGAGACTCACTCGGACGATATTCTTCACCGCTCTCCCATATAAGAAATAATCCCTTGGAATCTTCGGCTCCGGTAAGACCATGCCACTGACGCGAAGAAATTGGTGGATGATTCATTGTCTTAATTCTCCAAATCATCTTCGGCCATCAGTACGTCAATCCAACCATTGATCTTCGGGATCGCCTGGAACCCACTTCCACTTTGGCGACGGTCTACAATCGTTCAAGAACAACTGAACAATTATCCGGCCTTCTTCTTCGTCAACCAAGTATCTCACCAGGGCCATCAGTACGTCAAGCCGACCATCGATCTTCGGGATCATCACGCCGATCTCATCAGACAACCGCCTGGCGATGTATGCTTGCTCGTCATTAAGTTCCCAATCATGTGTCATTTTTTTCCCTTCCATCCAACTCGTGATCCTTTGGGAAGATCGGAAGCTTGTCTTTTTTGGTCCCCTGCCCCGCCCTGGACCGGCGGGGGTGCCGTGCCGCTATCGCGGCGGACGGGACAGGGGTTTTTTCTAGGTCAAACTTGAATCGCTTCCCAAGGCGTAAATCAACGGACCTCCGGGCGTCTTGGCGTGCGCCAAAAATCTGGCTTCCAGAGCCTCTAGGTCGCCCAAAGGCATTTGAATCTGGCCGTTTTCCAGGCAAACCAAAATAGGATAATGACCGTTTTTTGCAATAAGAAAATAATCAAGATTAACAAGTCTTTTGGTTCTGTTTTCAGCCACGAGCCACAGACTATATCCTAGTAAATTATTTTCTATAACATCTGGAGACTTCCAAGACAACAGCCCAAGAGCATATTTATCTCCAGTAACTGCCGTCAAAATATTATCAGCTTGGCAAATAAGTTTATTCAAATCATGCAAGGCTTTTTCCTGGGATTTATCCCGAAAAGCTTTGAGAGAACCTATAAGAGAATCTTGAAAATTTTCAAGAAAATTCATTGTAAAAACTCCAAATCAGAAGTTTGTTTATTTGTCTTCCATGTTTTACCGGCCCCCTGAAGCAACTGAATAACATCTTGCATGAGAAGACTTGTTTGTAAATTACCTTCGGAATTAACATATCGGCAAGAACCATCGTCATTACAGCCTGCCAAAGCTCCTGAAAGCAGCCTTGAGGCGATCAAAGACATGACTATTTCAGGCTGATTATTCATCTTGGGCAACCTCCGGAGAAAATACGACCCAATCAGGCAAAGATTCTTTTTGAGACAATTCTTGAACAAAACTTTCGGCTTGATTTTGCAAGAAATTTTTTCTCAGACACGACGGGCATACTTTAATAGCCGTGGCAGCAATACCCAAGGCCCTGGCCGGACTTAAACTACTGGCCAAAACATACGTCTGAACCAAAAACAAAAAGTCATACTTGACATTCATAGAATCTCCGGCGCTTCCTCCCCGGACTTCAGTCCGGGGAGGAAGCGCCGCCTCCTTTCTGTAAAATGTTGTTGACTAATGACAATCTACATCGTAAAACAACCACATGAAGCTGACTCTTCAGGTTAAACTCGTTGTTAAAGACGAAGAAAAAGAAGTTCTTCTTCGCACAATGGAGCGCTTTAACGCAGCGGCGTCCTATGCTGCGAAGATCGCCTTTGAGGCTAAAGTATTCTCTCAGCCATCCGTTCACAAGCTGTGTTATGCCAATATCCGATCCAAATATGGTCTTTCCGCACAACTGGCTGTTCGGGCCATCGGAAAGGCAGTCGAAACTTTTAAGCGGGACAAAAAAGTCTGTCCAGCCTTCAAACCACATTCCGCCGTGATTTACGACGAAAGAATCCTTTCCTTCAAGGGCCAGGATCGAGTCAGTCTTTACGCTATTAACGGAAGACTTCTGCTCCCTTGTGTTTTTGGACAGTATCAACAAGAACGGCGCGGCAGGATAAAAGGACAGTCCGATTTGGTGTATCGCAAAGAAAGCGGACAGTTCTTTCTGTATGTCACGGCTGCCCTCCCAGAAGACGCGCCGATTAAGCCAAAAGATGCTATTGGCGTTGATCTCGGAGTTGTTCGTCTCGCTGCTGATTCCGACGGCAACATCTATACTGGAACAGCAGTTGAATCGTGCCGCCAGAGATTTTCTGAATTGCGTGCTGGCCTCCAGAAGTGCGGCTCTAAGAGCGCCAAAAGGCACTTGAAGCGCATCAGTAAAAAAGAAGCACTGTTTAGGAGGGACGTAAACCATGTAATCAGTAAACGAATCGTTACTTGCGCTAAAGGCACTCGTCGCGCCATTGCCCTTGAAAATCTGAAGGGAATCCGCGAAAGGATCACGGTTAGGCGCAAGCAACGATCCAAGCATTTCGGTTGGGCATTTTCCCAACTCAGACAATTTATTACTTACAAAGCCAAAATGGCTGGCGTTCCAGTGGCGATTGTTGACCCTCGGAACACAAGTCGCGCATGTCCATCTTGTGGACATTGCGAGAAGGATAATCGCAAAAACCAGTCCGAGTTTATTTGTCGCCACTGTGGCTACTCCAACAATGCCGATTTTGTCGGCGCTTTGAACATTCGCGCCAAAGGGCGCGAGAGTCTTTTTGTACGGGCCGCTGTCAATCGGCCTTTTGTTTCAACTTGCGACACTGAACTCGCCGCAGGTTAGTTACAAGCCCCGCCCTTTAGGGCGGGGTAGTTGACGATTAATTATTCTCCTGGTTTATCGCGTGTTCAGAGAATTTAATTGGCGCAGGCAAAATAGGCAACTCATGAATTACGTCCACGCAGAGTTTTTTAACTTCGCGTTCAGCGATTGCTTTGATTTCCAGAATAATATTTTCTGTGCTGGCTTGAACCTGGATCAAGCTATTATCGGACATTAAACATGTATAAATTGCTTTCATTAATTATTCTCCTGGGTTTTTTTCACCGCTTCGGCGTCCGGGCGCGACAAATCTTCCAGCATTCTTCGGGCCGTGTCCGACGGATCGTCTGAAATCAGCATATTCTTGATTATTTGTTCCTGGTTTATTTTTTTACGAACACCAAACGCCGCCATTTCAGCGCGCAAAATCTCGTGGCATTCTTCTCGATTGATTTTTCTAGCCATGGGTTCGTTTTTCTCCCCGAGATGCACAAGCACCCAAACAACCAGCATCAAGACGCATGACAAAAATAATATCAGCATGTTATTTTTTATTTTTTTCGCAGGCCCATAAGTTCTTCGGTGTTTCCTCTGTCGCCTTCAGGCGACAGAGGAAACACCGTCCTTTCGCACGATGAAGTTCCTTGAAATCCAAACGAGCTTTCGCGTCACTTGACGTTTGCCGAGACGGTCGTGATAACGATACTTCCCGTTGGATTCTCCACATAATCTTCCAATCTTACCATTCGCGACTTGGATAAGAATACCTTTTTGAACTCCGAAAACCGTGCCACGAGAATAGGTGGCTCTTATTCCTCCCTTGGCCGGTTGCGTGTCATGAAGCCGCCTGCGAACTGGACGGTAGGAATCATCGACGACAATGAACCTTCCAGGATCGACTCTCGTCACTGGCCCTGTCTCACAGGCCAGAGCTAAAGCATCCGTACAGTGCGCCTCAAACTTGTCCACTGCCTTGTCTTTCGTCTTTCTGTAGCCGTATTTCTTCCGAAGCTCTTGCGTCTGGTAGCCAGTGAACTCAAACACCTCGATGTTTTTGGACGCGAATTCTTCCCTGATCTTCGTCTTCCCGATCTCAACTGTGGAGAAATTCGCCCCCCAGCAATGCTTCGCGTGGTTGAACCGAACATCCTCAAGACCGACTGTGGAAACAGGATAGAGCCTTAGAAGCTCCCGAATCACCTTCAGACGTGAATTGACGATCACAGCCTGACTCGGAGCCAGCCACCCATCGGGTCTCCTGCGGTTCGAGAATCTCGACGGCCTTCTTCGGCAGGTCCTGAATCGTCTCGCCCGCCTGAGATGCCTACGCTCCTCCAGCTTGCGGACAATTTCCTTCTTATTGGGAAGATCAAGCTTCACGGCCAGAGAATTCTCCTCACCGCAAATGACCGCATAGCCCTCGAACTTGGTTCCGAAGTCCACTCCCAGGGAAGTATCCGGCGTTTCCTTCCTTGTTGCCACCAGCATCTTGATGCCGAATGTTCCGAACCTCGACCAACACTTTTCCGCATGACCTCCTTTCAAGAGCTTCCGAGCCTTCGCAGGCGTGGTCGAAGCCAACGGTTTCCCGTCTGCTCCGATCACAAAGACGGTGTGTTTGCCGACATTCGGCCCCGCACCGCCACGGGTATTCTCCCTTTGGGATTGACGAACAGACTTAGACGCTTTCGCGTCGTCGGCTTTGGCGTGGCCAGAAGAGGGCAAAACTTGGGAAGCATTTTGCCGTTCTTTTAGTCTGTTCATCGTCTGCTTCATTGAAGCTCCCTATTCAACGCTTGCGTTGCCTCAGCCATTTGGCAAGCCGCCGCCTAAAGGCGGCGGTCGTTGACCTGTACAATAAAAACTGAAACGCCACAAGACTCATGGCCATGGCCGCGACACAGACAATCTCCCAAAACGGGCGCTCCTGGTATAAACATATTGCGATACTGGCCACTGGAGTCAAAATCAGCCAGTATTCAAACATGCTATCCAGCTTAGCCACGGGTAAAAGGTTCCGCGAATCTGCGCCGCAGTCTAAGTTTCTTTTCTTCGTCAACCCATTCGTAGCCATGAATAAAATTAGGCGCTTGCCCCAAGCCGTTTTCCAAGGCTTTCTGAAGTATTTTGGTTTCGCGTTCACGCGTTGAAAGACCGCAAAGCTTGACACCGCACAAAACCGGAACAGTGGCTTCGTTTGTCCAAACATACTGTGGTCCAGAATCATAAGAATGGACTTTTCGTTCCATGCGGACCCGGAAAATCACCCACGCGGTTTCCAGGTTTTCTTTACATGTTAGCTCAGAGACCTGGACTATTTCTTCCTGTTTATTCCCGGCCGGGGGAGGTTTTTTAGCTTGAATATTATGGATCAAGTTATCCAGGTTATCTCCAGTTGTCATTTTAGCGCCTCACGCAAAAAATTAAAATTTTTATGCTTGGGGGACATCTCGCTGGTTTCCACGATGACAGCAGTAGTCTCCGGAGTATTTAATTGGCAATTCGGAGGCAAGACTATGAAATTATATACTTGATCCAGCTTGATCCCGTCAGAGTTATTCGTGCTCTTCGACAAAGCCTCCTGTAATAATTTTAAACCGACAAGTTCTAAAGAAGAATTAAAAAAATATATCCGGATAGGCTCAGTCAGCCCGTGCGTAAAAACTATTCCTGGACCGCAATTCGTAAATACATATACGCCTAATACATCCAGGGGCTTCGGTTCTCCGTGAACTCCCAGGGCTTTTTGTGCCTGCGTCTTAAAAACCTTGACTTTCAAGACCAGACTGGAATTATTTATCGGCTTGCGCAAGAAACAAACAGGCGCTTGTAAATTGCCTGTTTGCTCCGCTATTTCGGTTCCAGATTCAAGCTTTTCCGGTTGTGTTTCAGACCCAGGACAAACCAGTAAAACTTCAGGCCGGGCCTTCGGCACTCTCCGGAGCCGGGGCAGCGGGGGGCGCATTTGCAGCCCCGCAATCAGGCTGTCCAGTTCCGGTCTGGCCTCTTGGCGTATTTTCTTTGCCATTTGCGCGATTTGTCCCAATATGGACTTCTGCATTTTCCACACCGCTTCGGCACCTCCGGTTTCCTTGGAAACCAGACGTGACCGCATCGGAGACATTTGAAGGAAGGCAGTCGGATCATTTTCACCACCCTATTGTACCGTATACGGCATTCACAATCAAGTATTTTCGCGCCTTATCTCCGGGGCTGAAGCCCCGAGGCTTGCGGCGCGCATCCAGTAAACATCAAAAAAATTATTTTGCCTGTAAAAAACGTCTATCTCGCTGGCATATAGCTCCGGATTCTCGGAGACCAGCTTGAGCCACCACAAAAGGGCCTCGCTGAAATATATGCCAATGCCGCGCTCCGCACAAAAATTAATATGCCTAAGCTGAATCCTGGCCTTCGTGTCTGGAACACTCCGGATAGGCGCTGTTTTATGTTCAGGGCCGTTTTGCACGGCCTGTATCAGCCTGTCCAAAGGCTCTTCCTGGCGCTGGCGTTCAAGCATATTCGCGCAAAAACTCAAAGCCTTCGGCGGGAATCTGCGAAGGCACGGGAAATTCGACCATGTGGACTGTTTCAAGCGGCATCATGACCATCTGGTTGGGCGCGAGAACCTGATAATTAATCATGCTGAAATTTTTATCCAGGAACACCACGAACAAAGATTCAGACATACCCTTCGTATGCACGACGCCGCCATCCGCGACATTCGGGAAAAACATCAAAATATTTTTGGGCAGCGGATAACCCAGCGTCAAGGCCCCCTGGCGCTGATCTTTAAGAGAACGAAAAATTTTCAACTTGTATTTCATGCTGTTTTTTCATCGGCAAGCCGGGCCACGGCTTGGGCTTTCAAACTTGAAAAAACCGCCGGGTCCAGCTTTTCCTCGCAGACGCTCATGAACAGCGCCGGAAGAGAAATCTCGCGGCGCGAAGACAAAAGCAACTGGATTTTTTGTATTTGCATTTGTTTTATTCTAAGCGCCGAATTGGCCCTTCTGAACCAATCCGGATTGGCGTATTCGCCAGTCTGGTGCTGCGTGGTTTTCGCGGCCTCAAGCTGGCTCTTGATGGCATTGATTTCTTCGTTCACGAGTAGTTTTAATTCCAGCAACTGCTGGCGTGTCATGCTCTGCAAATCGGGCAAGGTCCTCTTGGTGTCGATCATGCAAACCTCCCACAGCATTTCTTATATTTCCGGCCGCTGTTGCACGGGCAAGGGGCGTTCGGGCCGATCCTGGCCTGGGCCTTCAGGCTTTGAACAGGTTTAATCTCGGTCCATAAAATTTCCAGGGTTTTCTGGATATCAGGCGGCCAATTATGGGCCTGGGACAGCCAGATTTCCAAAGCCACGTCGTCGTCTTCGTTCAGCGCGACCACTCCCAGGTCCAAGGCACAACGCTCCCACTTGGCGGCTAAAATAACATAGCCCAGCCGGGACTCGTGAACGTCTTCAAAAATCTTGAACTTGTCCAGGTTGTCTACAGGCCCCTTAAACTGCGCCCAGCGGGTCTGTAATTTCTTTCCCAGGGCCTCTGGAACGCATAATTTTTTCAAGCCTTCTTCCGGCACCGGATGGCCGGAAATAATCGCCTCCAGGCTGATTCTGGCCAAATCCTGGGCCGCTGGCAAGGCGATCTGTGAGGTTTTAAGGGGTCCAAACATAAATGCCCGTCTCTCCGGGCCGTCAGGCTAATTAGCGCGTCACCTTTCGCGGCAACATGGGCTATACTTCACTCTTCCGTTATGCCGACCCGTGCACGGGTAGGAAGAGCCTGTAGTTGCGGCGCATTTTTTAGAGGCTATTCAGAACCGACTTGGATGTTCACGCTGACTTTCACGGGATTGAGCTTGCCCACGGTCACGTCCTGGAGCTTGGACGGCTTCATGCCGCCCAGGAAATTCGTCACTTCGTCCTGGGTTTTGGCCCAAAACTTTGGCGTATTGGACTTGCCGATCCAAACCGCAAACGAATGCTCGCCCCGGTTAATCTTGGTGCGCGGCTTGCGCTCTGTCTGAGACTTCTCCTGTTTGGCCATTACGCACTCCCTTTCTCCCGCTTTCGGCGGGCAAAAATTTTTGCCCTGACCTATTCAGGGCATTAAAAAATCCTGAAACTTCCCCGGATCAATCGCTTTGATCCGGGTGATTTCGTCTTGAATGCACTGCAAACAAGAAGTTTTAAGCTTGTAAGCCAGATCAAGTTTACGGGACATGTGCCGCGTATAACAGGTCTTGCATAAAAAATAAAAAAACGGACTGCGAATAACGCCGTCAGGATGAACAGGGTCTTGATTATGGCAATGATCGCAAGAAAACACGGCTTTGCCGGGAAAATGCTTATTCTTGGGGCACGCAACCACGGCGGCCGAATACGCCATGAAAGCCGCCGACTGGTTCATCTGGTCCAGCCGCTCCTGATAGCCCTGGACAGATTCTCCTGGGCGGCATTCGCGGCCGGTCCGGGGCAGGCCGGAATAATCCCGCTCCAGAGGCGGCTGGCTAAAGCTTTTCCGGAGGCTTTGGCCGAATCTCAGAATGGACATGTTGATTTGTTAATCCCAGGGCTTTTTTCAGGTCTTCCTGGCCCGCTTTGACTTGCGCCAAATTTTTACTGGTCAAAGTCAGCTTGCCGTCGTCTCCAACGCCTATTTCCGGGAGGTCTTTTGTGTAATCCTGGTCTTCGCGCCTTAACTCCTGAACCGGCAAAGCGTCGCGCAAAAGCAAAATTATTTCGCGCAACATTGCGGCCGATTTTGCCCGGTTTTTATAGTCTTCCAGTTCAACGCATGTGGTCAATTCAACGCCATTGATCTGTCCAGAATTAACAGAAACCTCGACTTTGAGCCGTCGGCCGAAACTTTCAAGCTCGTCTATCATAAAATCTCCGCGAATTTATGGCTGACGTGCTGGACGTTCTTGGCTGTCACGTTTCGGCCGTGAAACCGGCTGAAATATTCGCTGTCTCCGTAATAATAACCGGCCTCCGGAACAACATGCAAACAAAATTCGTCCACGTCCACTTCGCTTTCGTCGCCCCGGAAAGCATCCAAAATCAAATGACCTGTCTCATGCAGCAAGACCCCAAGACGGACTTCACGGGGGGCGTCTTCGAGCGTTTGTGAACAAAATATAACCCATAAACCCGGTGTCACGTGACAAAATCCCCTGGGAGATTTTTGATTGCGTTTATCAGCGTCGCTGGAATGAATAATCTGGACAGACAGCAAACTCATTGGCTGACCCCGGCGTTTAACAAGATAATTCGCCAAGGCGAAAAAATCTTGGCGAACAGTCCGCAAATCAAGCTCGGTCATGTTTGCCTGGGAATTTCCTGCGATCCCCAGCCCCCCTGGATTAAATCCGAGCTAGTCCCGTCTTCCGGAGAACCATACATGGCATCCCCCGATGTGCCAAGATCAGCGTCTCCCAGCACCTGGAAACCAGAAGACGGATCGCGCTGCATTCCTGGACGGCTCTGTCCGGCTTGTCCCATCGGGGAACCCGTTGGCTGTCCGCCGTTGACATGCTGGGCCGACACCTGTGGGGCCTGCGCCTGCGGCGAATAGCCGTGCCCCATGAACGGTTGCACGGCCATGACCATGTATTCGGGCGCATCCGGCGGAACTTCGACAACGACATAGCGCACATGCCGTGTCCCAAGACCTTGCTGGCGGCAATGCGCCAAAAACTGCTGCAAATTCCCCGGAAAATTTACCACAAAACTTTCAACCGCTCCGGGCGGGACGTTCATAGGTTGCCCGGTCTGAGGGTTGGTTGTCAGCGCCTTGGCCCAAAAAACACCCATAAAATTATCTCCTATGCGCCGACCGGCACTGGCTCAGAAGCCGGAGCAGCAACTGGAAAAGCCTCTTCCGGGGTGAGAGTTTGCCCGGCCGACGACCGAAAGACCCCCGTGAATTCGCCGTCAATGCCTAGCTCACGCAGCTTATTCAAGATATGCCTGGACAAAGCATTATTCAAGACATTCCAGGAGGCCAAGCCGTCAGTATATAGCGGCTCGGTTTCGAGTTTTTTGAATTCACGCAGTTTCATGTTGATTTTTACGTTGGCGTCTGTCTCCAACGCTATGATATTGGCCGTCCGAATCCACTTGAAGTAAAATTCGCGCACCGGTTCTATTTCGGGAGGGGCGACCGGCGGCACTGGTTGACCGGGTGCTGGAGCTTGCGGCGGAGGGGCTTTCTTGACTTCGTTTGAGTCACGGAACGTAATCATCAGCAAAACTTCGTCCGCAAAAAACAAATCCCACACAAACCCCGTCACGACCTCGACGGCTTGTCGTGATCTGTCGCCGACTTCCAGCATTGCCGGTCGGCCGCGCAGAGTGCGTAAAATTTCTACGTAAGGGTTAATCATGAGAGTCTCCTATTCGAGAATAGTCGGAGCCGGTGGCGGCGGGGCAGTCGTTACGCCGGTGGCATTGTCGCCTAGTCCAGACCCTGACCCTGACCCTGACAAGGGCATCAAAGGGGCTTGACGCGGCACAACAGAAGCTCCGGCGATACGAATTCCTGTGCCCATGTGCGAAGGCGGCGGCGGCATTTGCGATCCAGACAGTTTTAGCTCCGGAAGCGGCTGTCCTGGAAAAATCATTCCAGGAGGCGGCCCCTGCGGCAAATTAATCGGCGCTTGAGCTTGCGGCCAAGCCGTAGGCTGCGGCGCTTGCGCTTGAGCTTGCGGCCAAGCCGTAGGCTGCGGCGCTTGCGCTTGAGCTTGCGGCCAAGCCGTAAGCTGCGGCGCTTGCGCCGCCTGGGGGACCGGAACAGGCGCTTGCGGCCAGGATGGCGGCACTTGCGCCGCCTGGGGGACCGGAACAGACGCTTGCGGCCAGCCTGCTTGCGGCTGCCCAGGGGGCCGTAAATTCTGTTGCTGACCGTTCACTGAATGGGCAAACTGATGATAATACGGACTCGAATCGTCAATCGTAAAAGAAACCCCATACTTAGAATACAAGCCTAGAACTACGGCTTGCAAGCCCTGTTGCACGGCTGTATTTTGCACCGGCAATCCGGCCGTATGCGCTTCGGCCAAAGCCAACTGAATCGCCGCCTCTGGCCTAAAACGAAAAATTCTTGCCATGGTTTTCTCCTAAACGGCTTCTTCCGGGGTTTGTTTTATGCGCAAAAACAAATTTTTGTCTCGTGTTTTTTCTTGGATTAAATTTATCGCTTGTTCTTTTGCTTCGACAATAAAAATATTATAAACATACAAATGATCCAGAAAAGAATTTACATAGCCTTTTACTGAATCCCAAGACAAGAGCCTTGTCTTGCCCTTGGAATCTATCAGGTTTTTCGCGGTCGGACAATTAAGCAGCAAAACTTTGCCGCCAGGAACAGAAAACTCGCAAGTTTTTCCAGATTGCAATAACGGCTGTAATATATTCGCCGCATGATTACTAGCCTGTGAAAAAAATATGCCATGTTCGCGTAAAAAATTCGCAAAGTCAAAAATAGGCTCTTTGACAAAGGCCCAAGGCACCGGAACCGCCGGTGAATTTTCTTCAAGAGCTTTCTGTGTATTGCCGATAGACAACACACTAAGCAGGTCTTCTTGCATGACTAACCTTTTATGGCTGCTTGAATTTGTTCATCAGAAACTTGCTTCGCGGCAATCAGGTCTTTTTCCGGCACCCCCACGGGGAGGGGAATAGATTCTTCGTCGCCCCTCCCCGTGGGATTCTCGTCTCCCCCGTCGTCGTCGTCAAGATCATGCTTGCCCTTCCAAAAAGCCTTCTGAGCCAAGCCTATGTCTCGCAAAATTCTTCGCTGCTTTTTCAGAATTATCTCGATGTTCTCTGAATAACAAGCAACGTCGTACAAAATCTCGGACACAGGCACGCGCCAATAAATTTTCTCGCCTGTTTTTTTGTTCTCGTCATGCATACTCACAGATAACATGTCGGCGATCAGCCCCAAGCCGTGATACAAGCCAGCGATTCCTTTTAGGCTGGCCAGCGTGTGTAACTCAGCTATTTTTCTGTCGCGGATTTGAGATTCTTCGGGCGTCACGCATTTCTGGTTATTAAGTTTTTGGATTTCTTTGACCATGCCGTCCAGCAATAAGCTTTCTTTGGAAAAATCCAGGCGCTTGCGCTCCAGGTTATCCGAGTCGGTCGAAGCGGCTTCACGCGCTTCACGCAAGAATTTCTTGGAATATTTCACGTCGGCGAGCTTCGCCAGCGTGTATTCAGGTTTACTCACCGGACTTTTCTCCGTTTATGAATTTATACAAAACCTTATGAAAGGCTTCCTGGTGCCGAACCAAGTCTTCAAAGGCTCTTTGTTTTGGCTTTGGCACCGAAATTATCTTGGCGGATTTTTTGGCCCGTAAAATCATCCAGGATGCGGCTTTAACCAGGATTCTACGGCCCCCTGAACCGATTTTTTGGACTGAATAAGCCGCGATCCAATCCGAGTTATTGCGCTGCACCAGGATAGGCTTCAGCTTATCAGGCGAACGCTCTCGCAAGGCCCCAAAATACTCCTGGTCACGGGTGGCCTTGCCGAACCGTTCCCGCCATTCGAGGACGGCCTTTTGAGATGCTAGGTTCATTAACGGGTTTTATAAGAAACTTTACCGGATAGTCAAGACGAATTCCAGATTTTTTATTTATGCAGGCGCGTCGCGTTGAATTCACGGGTTTCGCGTTTAATCTGGCTGACCGGCACCCAGGCCGATTCGTCGTTCGTGATAGGCATGGCGTAATAAACCAACCCGCCTTTTTGCAGTTCAAGTATAATAGCCCGCTGCGACAGGCGTTCACCCAAGCCTATCGCCAAAGACACCATACTTTCGTTCCATAAGTCTTGGGGATCGTTGTCCAAGTTCAAGATAAACAACTGAGCGCTGTGTTCTATGATGGCTTTTTTACCGAGTTCGCCGAAAACGCCTTCGCTTTCATAAAGCGTGAACCCTGGACCGCGTTCTTGCGGAATCAAGCCAGCAGAATACTGCTGTTTAAGCTGGTTTTCGCGTAAAATAAACAACTGCGCCCGAACGTCCTGGATGTTCCAGGTTTTATTATCTCCTACGTTAAAGCCAACGATAAATCTCGCCCCTAAAATAGGCTGTTGTTGCATCTCCCTGATTTGCTTCACGTAGCCCTCAAGAGGGTTTTCGGTGTAGTCATGTTCGGACAAGTCAAGCGAACCAGTATCCGAGGAAAAAGCCCGGATTTCGCTTGTAGGCCGAAACTTAACAAACTCGGTTCCGATCACCCGGTTGATCGGGCCATGGTTAAAAGGCAAAATTTGAATCATGTTTTAATTCTCCAAGAAAGAGTCCAAGTAGACAACTTTTCGCTTTGCCGGTTATCTATCATCTGGCACCCGCAATGGCCTTCAATGCAGCCCAATGCCATGCCTTGAAAAAAATCAAACAGTCTCGGATTTTGCTGCGCGTTCCGAAAACATCGCCGCAGCTTCCAGGCTAAAAATCTTCGCGCATCTGTGGAACTTCGTATATTACACATGAAAATTAAAAATCCGAAGGGGCGTGTCGCCATGTCATAGCCACGGCGAACTCTTGAGTAGGGGGGACCCGTCAAGACGCCCCTCCGGAAATTTTTATCTCCTCCTGATGGTCTGCTTGGCCCCTGGAGGGTCTTTTTTCTTCCGAAAACTAACGCCACCCAGGCGCGCTTCGATTTGAGCCGTGGCTTCACGGCAACCGATGCCGTTAAATCCATGCGCCTCTATGGTTGTCTTGCCGTTTTCATCAACGACTATTTCGATGTATTTATCTCCGACTTCCTGCGGTTTCTTCGGCATTAGCTTAGCTCCAAAATAGGCGCGATTTCCCGCGAAATAGGAATACGCGGCCATGACTCTATGCCACCGTCCGGGTTTTCCAGAACCGGGACGTTATCTTCCAGGCTCTCCCAATAAGGCTGCTCGTCAGGATTCTTGACCACTCGCGGCGAGGTCTTGGGCGACGAACTAACGCCAATGTCGAATATTTTAATAACCCCGTCTTGGGATTTGCCGATGTTTCCCGGATGAACGTCAACGCCATAAATTCCAAGTTTAAATAATTCTTTGATGCCCAGGGCTATCTGATTAAACTGGTCAGCCACTTCTTTGAAATCAATAGGGTCTTTTTTTAACATATATTTAGCCTGACTCTCCAACAAAATAATTAACTCGGACGCCGCCGCGCTAAGCCGCGAACGGGCCTCTGCGCGAGTTATTTTCTGCAACTCATTAGGCCAGACCTTAAACTTGAATTTTATGCGCTCAACAACGTCGCGCAAAGAATGCGCAACGCGCCAGTCCAACGCGGTTTTCACTTCGTCCATGCGTTCCAAGATAACCATGCCAAGGCGGGTGCGCTGCTTCGCCGTTTGGTTAAAAATTAAATAATTGCTCAGATACCAAGCCCCATAAATTCTGGCGACGTGCTGCAAAATAACGCCTTGCTCGAAGTTTCTCCAGATATTCGTCGCGGCCTGGACCTCTTGAGGATCGCTTGTTAGTTTTAATACTCTATCTTGATCCAGACTTGCAGCAGCGCCAAAACTGCCAGAACCAAGAACATCTTCTATTTGGTCTACGCCGAGATTACGCCGGATAATATCCGATAGCTCGGTAATTTTATCTTCCGATTCTGACTCGCCAGAGATATCTTGAATAAAATACTTCACAAAAATTTCAATTTCCATGGGCATAAAATTATTCTCCTGGAAAAATCTGCCTTAAAAGCTCTCCGATCTGAACAGACTCATGATCTTGAATCCGGTCGTGCATGATAATATCCTGGATAAACTTGACTTCAAGGTCCAGCGCTTCGCGCCGGGTCCGAATATTGCGCCCGATCACTTGGCCCTTCCAGGGACCGTTTGCCGCATGATTGCTTAGAGTCACGTTCCAGCCGTTGCCGTCCGGAGACGGTTCAACGTGACTGGCCCGATTAATAATCTGCTTGCCCAACGCAGGCAGATTATCGTCGTAAAGCGCAAGAACATCGCCGTTTTCTTGGACCGTGATTAACTTGTCACTCATGTTACGCGGCCTTTATGTACAGGTGAATTTTGCCGCCTTCCTGGACCTTGTGGACTTTCTTGCCTAATCTGGCGTAATGCTTCTCTGTTTCGCAAACTGCATATTGCTGCCTGACTTTCGACAGCCATTTGTCGTTATAACCGGATTTCTGACGCGCCCAATCGCAAATCAGCGCAAACGATTCGTCGGTCTTGCTCACATAAAATCCCAGGTCGTTATGTCCGCTTCCCAGATGACTGCGCCGGATAATAACATGAGCCTTGTCGCCAGACTTGAAGCGTTTGTCCTGAGTATCCTGCCAACGGTATTTCGTCGGATTGCCTTTATAATCACAAATCTGCTGGGGTTCCAAGTGCTTTTCTATCCAGTCGCGGGGGACACCTGCGACGACCAGTGCGTCAATCAGCGAATCCTGGTCTTTGAACTCGGTCTTGATCTCCGAAAAATGACTCATGCTCGCCCCTTTCTGGTTAGCGCACCAAATCAACCGTCGCCCCTTTGACGACGGCCTTATTTTCAAACAGTATATCTTGGACTTGGGTTTCTGGCAACTCCACGGCGGCCACGCTCCGCCCGGCTTTTTGGGCGGCCTCCAGGGCCTGTACGGCCCCAGCATGATCGTCGTCTGCCGCGAACAGGTCATACACCAGTTTATTCAGCTTGCCGCCGTTCTGGACATGCTGGATCAGGCTCTCGACGGGCATGGCCGCCTGCACCAGCGCCGTGCTGGCTTCACCGGCCTCGGCGAACAGGCTTGCAGTGTCCATCTTGAGAGATTTTGCCCAGGCTTGATAATTTTTCAAGCTGACTTGTAAATCTGCAAGCCTGTTTTTGGCGACGCATTTAGTCAGCCCTGGCTGGTCTTGACCAGACGCGCCCTGACCTTGAAGCTCTGAAATCTCTGTCTGAACGGTTTTTACGCTTTCGCGTATGTCGTCCACCACGGACTGCAATAGCGCCTTGCTGTTTCCTGGATTGCGCCCGAGAGGCACAACCACGAACGTAAAACCCAGCAGCGTGTAAAAACGCTGAAGCTTATCCAAGACTTCCTGGTGCTGATACGGGATCACGTGCACGCCGTCGCGGAAAATAACCCGCCGGGCGGCGCTGGAAACAATGCGCTCGGTCAGGCGGTGCAGGTCCGAAACAGAATAAATCTGATGCGCCTGATCGTACAGGTTTTGCGCCAATTCTTGAATCTTTAAGTTACTGCACGCGATTTGCCCCGTGGACTTACTGAACCGGACCACGGCGGCTTTGTCGTACTCGGCCCCTTCGGACTCCAAGAACACCCGCGAAAACTGGAAAACAATTTCGTTGTCGTCATCGGTCAGCTTGTGTTTAAGCAAATTTTTGGCGCTGCCTTGTTCGATTGCGCCGGATTTCTTCAGTCCGCCGATGCAACGAATAAATGCCGACCTGTCGCGCACGTCACTGACCAAATCGGCGTCCAGACCGGCCGTTTGCGCGGCCTCGCGTACTTCGTTTATGGGTTTTTCACAGACTTTGCCAGTGCCTGTGTTGCCAGAAAAAAACAAACTGCCGATGAACTCGGAAGAAAGATTTGCCATTGCGTGTTTCCCTTTTTCAGGTGGCGCTGTTGAAATTAGTAACTGCCGATAACAGAATCGGCAGACCGTGCTGCTCAAGGCCCTTCGAGTCTTTGGCATCGTCTTCCAGCGTCGCCCCGGCGGGCAACGCCCGGCCATCCGCGCACCATTCGCGCAAAACCCGAATGCTTTCTTTCATGGTCTGACTCAACGGCTTTTGGGCGCGCACCGCCGCCGCCAGCATGTCGCTTGTCGGGACAACCAGCCTGGGTTTGGCGTTGAACGCGGCCCGGATCGCTGTCTGAACACAAACTTCCAATTCCGCGCCGGAGTATCCTCGGGAAATTTTTGCGGCTTCCATGAGAACATCCGCCGGAATTTGCTCTGGCAAAGCGCACTTGCCGCTGGCTTTCGCCGCCTGGACTGCTTTTCTATAATGAATCGCCAAAATCTCCAGGCGGGACCGCAAATCGGGCAAGTCAACAAAAAACACCCGGTCAAAGCGCCCGGCCCGGATAAGCTCCGGCGTCGAATTAAACTTCGTGACATCGTTGGCCGTGGCCACGACAAAAACGTCATCTGGTTTTGTCTGAAGCCATGTTAACAGCTTGCCTTTCACACGGGCCGAAGTGCCGCCATCAAGTTCGCCGCCGGACCCGCCCAGGGCCTTTTCTATCTCGTCGATAAAAACCACACAAGGCCGACAGGCTTTGGCCAGCGAAATAACCTGATCCACGTTGGCTTCGGACTGGCCAACTAGGCTGCCAAAGGCCCGGCCAACGTCAAAAATAAGCAACGGCAATCTCCAGTGCGCCGCCAGCATTTCTGCGGTAAGGCTTTTGCCGGACCCCGGAATGCCTACCAAAAGAAGACCTTTGGCAAGCCGCAATCCGTAGGCTTTCGCGTCTTCCACCTGGGTCAAAATATCGTCTTGTTCTTTGATCCAGTTTTTCAAATTTTCCAGGCCGCCGATATCCTGCAAACCGCCTGCGCAAGTTTTGTATTCCAGTACATTAGACCGCCGGACGATATTGGCTTTCTCGCGCAGCGCCATGTCCACGGCTCGAAAATCAAAAGCCTCAAAACGGGCAATAGACAAACCCAGCAGGCCCCGCGCTTCTATTTCGGACAGCCCGGCGCAGGCGCGGGCAAACTGCGGCGCGGCGTTGTCTTCTATTTTGACACGCGCATACGCCTCGGCCTCTTTGTAGACCTTGAGCATCGGATATAAAATATTCTTCAGGTCTTCCGCCGTTGGCAAATCAAACGGCAAGACCGTCAGATCAGGGGCAATTTCATCCGGAATATCAAACGGCTTGCCCAAGATAATAACAGCCCTGGTTGTGCTGCGAATAGCCCAAAGAGTCTCCCGCAACAGACGCAAAGCCGACGGCTGATTTAGCTCGTGCTCGCAATCAGCCAGCACCAACACGGCCCGGCGCGGCTGTTCAGCGTCGTCAGTGTCCGCGCCTTGATCCCGAAAATCTTTCAAAGTCGGGAAAAATTCCTGCCATTCAAGAGCTTCTTCTTTGGACGGATCGTTGATAGGAATTTTCCTGGAGCTAACCGGACTCCAGACAACCAGCTCGCGGGCACCCAGGCGCTTCAAAGCCATCCATTGCAAAACTTTTATAACGCTGTCCAAGACCCGCTGCTCTTCCATGCTCTGAATAACTATTCCGGGCTGCCGCGCCCGGATAATACTGCAAAGATTAACCTCCCACTCAGTCAGATCGGCCATTAGGTTTTTCCTCCGTTTTTTCGCGGACCACTTTGGTGACTTTGCCGGTTAAATTTGTCATGATATAATAAGACTTCGCAACTTCACAAACCACCTGTGAAGCAATATTCACTTGGTCTTCCGAAAAACCGTTTTTCTTGAAAAAATTTACAAGAATATTGGACTGATCCAGGACTTGCATGACGGCTGAAACATAAATAAGCACCGGATGCCCTTGGCAAATGCACTGGAACTGATCTTTCGTCAGTTCAGCGCCCACCTGGGTCTTGAAATCTTTCATGTCCATAAGCGACACAACTGTTTTCTCGCAGATATCCCGGATAAATTTCTCCTGTCCCGGATGCTGCTTGAGCAACTCTGAAACGTCCACAGGAAGAATCGGTGGCATTTAATCACCCTCCTGCTGCTCAAACACTGGAACAGTTATCACGGCCTCGCCCGCCCTCGAAGTGATAGCACGGCTCGATGCCATTATGCGCCTTTTGGATTTTTTGGCAAGCCAGTCTGAGCTTGCGTGAAGACCCTTCGGTTAGCTTTAACATCAGGCCATTCCCGGACATGCTTACGGCAACACGCAGGCGCTTGACTTCGCACATGCTTTTCACGAACCTGAAACGGGAAATATCCCGGATAGTCTCTTGATAGCCAACCGACCAATGGGGCTTCGGATAATCTTTCTGATCTTCGGTTAGCGCCGGGGTGAACCGAAACCCGGCATCAGGATTACTTAGATTCAGGTTGCGCCAGACCTTCACTCCGCCCCTGGAATTAATCCAGTCCTGAAACTTTTCTTTGACGCCTAAAACTGTCACCTCGATTCGGTCAGAAACTTGGCTCATGTGTTGCCCTTTCTGAGGGCCGCCAGTATGATCTCTGCTTTGGCTCGGTATGCGACCGGAATGGCCGCGATAAAAACCTTGCCTTCGCGGATTTTCAAAAAACCGTTGTCTTCGACAAGAACATAATCCAAAGCCGGGGCCTGGGTCAAGACCGGGGCCGGTGCCGGTGTGCCCGCGTGTTCCCATTTTACGCGCACTTGCGCCTGCCCTGAAACCTGGACCGGAGCCTGGACCGGAGCTTGCACCGGAGCTTGCACCGGAGCTTGCACCGGAGCTTGCGTCTGGACCTCGCGCACAGCGTCTTTTGGTACACGGGTCTGATATGTTTTACCGGGAAACTGCACAAAAGACCATTTTCGGCCAGTTTTAACTAACTCGGCCGGTTGCCACCGGCCTTTGTAATAAACGCTAAACATGAGTTTCCTTTGCAGTAATCTTGCATCCTGAGACATCCACTTCCCAATCCTGAAGATGCTTGTTACATCCGAAACCTGAGTTCATCCAAAGCCCCCCGACCATGACATCGGGATGATGTTCCCGGTCAAACTTGAAGAACCGCTTGAACACGTAATTCGACACTGCTTCCCCGCATTTTGGCCACCCTTCGATCTTCTCAATGAAATCCCACTGTGGGAATACAAGTTTATAAATAGCCTCAAGAACATCGGCCTGATTGTTTTTGCCTTCAAAACAGGCGTCTATCTGTTTGTTATTCAATTTCATTCTGCACCTTCTTCACACGTTTGTATCTTTTTTTAACGTCACACCAGTCTTGGTAAGACAACTCATAAAAAAACTCAATCGGCAACCCAAGTTTCAAAGCCAAATTTTCTTTAGCTGAGACTTGATAGATCACAGATCGCTGCTTATAAGCATCAAGAGCCACCTGCAAACTTTCCAGTTCTGAAACGATATCTTCAATCTTGCTCATGTTCTGTACCTCCTCTGTTTTTCGCGCCGCCCCATGCGGCGCTATTACGCAAAGTGTCTCGCGAGATACGCCGGTAATGACCGAAGCGCCTCCTGTACAGCATTCCTTCGAGTATCCCCTTCACCAACCACCGTCCAGCCGAAGACTTCTACATATGCCGTCCACCGGGGGCCAGGACACGGATTCATTCGCCTTCGCCTGTCCTCATACCACACTTTCAGCTTCATACTATGTCCTGACCTGGTTACGATTTCCATGGTCTTTCCTCCTCCTGAGCGCCGCCCCATTGCGGCGCAAGATGTGATGCCCCGCCTTCTCCCGGCGGACGGGGCCGCGCCGATGGGCCTCAGCCTACGGCGGAGGTGCTGCCGCAGGCAGGGGCGGAGTCTGAGCCTTGAGCCATGCCGCAAGTCGTCGATCCCCTATTTTACGCACCGCCCCATGCGGTGCGTAATTACAGCAGCATCTCTCGACATGCGCATTAGCTCGTATTTGGCCAGGGAGATAACTTCCTCTTTTGTTTCTCCCCAAACAGCGAGGCCGTCCGCCTGCAACTGAAATCCATCGCCGTCACGGAAACGAAATAGCTGTGCCTCTACCGTGCGAAATTCATACGCATCGTCGAGGGTTTTTCCACCATCGAAGATATATCGAAGGCAGTGCGCATAAGTCAGCTTAAACATTTTGACCTCCTACGCGGCTTCTGCGGGGCCGCGCCGATGGGCCTCAGCCTACGGCGGAGGTGCCGTAGGCGGGGGCGGAGCACTCCACAATTTTCCGTTCTCGTCATACTTTCTACCCCGAGTCAACACCTGTTGACCTCCATATAGCGAGTTGACATATGTTTTTTTCTGTGTCGAAATATAGCAGTCAAAAAGCTTGCCGTCTTCAAACGGAAACACTCCAGAGTGTGTGAGCTTTCCGTGCTGTTTTTCGTATGTTTTTCTCATTTCTTTGTGGCTTCCACACTCGCTATACTTTGGAGTTATAAAACTCGTGTGCCAGCTAACGACCCTCCGCCGTTCCAGGTCCAGACGTGCATAACGTGCGCCGACGTATGGCAGCACGTCCGCCACAAATACAAGCCCACCGTGTTGTGTTTCTATGTCCATGGTATGTCCCTCCTGTTTTGCGCGCCGCCCCATGCGGCGCATATGTGTGTAGCACACTTAGCCACCCAATGCCTCGCGCTCCTTCTCCGACGCCTCGACGATCTCATACATGGTCGCAAAACTAAGTCTGTCCACTGGCTCACCATCGTCGAGAACAATCACGGCTTGTCCATAACTGGAACAAGCGTGCTCTGTTGTCAGCCGGGCCTCTACCTCTTTGCCAGTCCAGGTATTGCGAAGCTTCATGGTCCAGTCCTCCTGAGCGCCGCCCCATGCGGCGCTGTGCGTGAGACACTGTCGGTGGTAAGTAGTTGTACGGGTTCATGCCCATGTCTTATAAAACAGATCACGAATAATATTCACGGCCTCTTTGCCCCATTTGCGCTCAACGGCGTCGGCCGTTGACTCGCCTTCTTGGGGCTTCACAAACTTGTCAAATTCAACAACATCAAAACCGGTTAAATTACCGAAAAACCTTGAGAGTGACACGCCAAAAGTCTTCTGAAAACGGGCGTGATTGCGCTTACGCTTCTCAAGATTACGCACTAAAATGTTTGACATCTTGTTGACCTCCTGTTTTGAGCGCCGCCCCCATGGCGGCGCGATTGCGGTGCCGGAGAAATAAATTCCATCATTCCAATTCTACGTCATCATCATCATGAAGACAAAAATTAACGCCTTCGTCTGTACTCAAGTCCGCATGTGAGACAGTATTTTGGCACTCGGTGTTCACGCGAACACCTCTGGTTTTAATCCGCAGCACTGTCTCGCCTTTTGGACTATGAACCCAAATCGTGTGGCCACCGACATCAAACTCCAACATACTTACAGGAACCTGAATACGTTCGCCTGTTCGCGGCTGTCTTCGTGTTCTCATTGATTTTACCTCCTGTTTTGAGCGCCGCCCTATTGCGGCCCTTAACTTCAACGATGCTTAAGACGATCTTTGTTTTTTCAAAATAATCGTTGACTGCTCTAAGAGCGTCCTCTAGCGAGTCAAAATAGACATTCCCTCTTCGAGTATTCACAACGAATCTCTTGGTGGTCATGTTCGTGCTCCTCCGGTTTGCGCGCCGCCCCATGCGGCGCTGAGTATATAAGTGCCCCGCCTTCTCCCGGCGGACGAGGCCGCGCCTCTTCGCTATCGCTCATAGATATGAAAACAGAAAACCTGTTTAATCTCCGGCTCGTCATGGATGTACTCGCAACTCGGCTTCTGCGCCCCGATATATTCGCCCCACTTATGCCATCGCCAGCCGCCTTCGGCTGGCTGGGAGTCTCTGTGGATTCGGGTAAGTGTAATCAGAAATTTTCGGTCACTCTTTTCCAACTCCGGGCACTTCTCCAAGAGTTGCTCTACCGAGTCACACACGCCATACGGGCCAACAGCCATGTCTTCTGGAAAATGCTTGTACTCCCGTAGGAAGTTGGATGCTCCGAAATGACCAATTTCGTATACGCCAGTCCTGATACGCTTTGTCTTCGGCTCTCCATTCAGCATCCCTAAGACCATCAGAATCGGAGTAGCCTCAAACACTGTATCGTCATCAATCAACATGGCTGCCTCCTTTTAATTTTTAGTGCCCCGCCACATTAATCATGTTTAACGGGACCCCTATCAAGGGCCTTTCTGGTAACTAACGCGGCCTCAGTAAAAATTTTCTCCAGAAGCTCCATTTCCTCCTTAGAGAACTTCTCCTCTTTCAGCGCGGCCATGATCCTGTTCACGGAATCCTTAATTATTTCGTACCCAAGACTCATGCGTATTCTCCTTCCTGTTTTCGCGCCGCCCCGTGCGGCGCTGAGTATATAAGTGCCCCGCCTTCTCCCGGCGGACGAGGCCGCGCCGATGGTCCCCGGCCCACGGCGGAGATGTCGCAGGCCGGAGCGGAGAAATTCTATCTCATGGCTTTTTCGCAATGCGGTCCAGCCAGTCCTGCCGTGTGTATTTTCGCGTTTTATGCTTCATGGTCTCCTCCCCTGTTCTAAGCGTCGCTCCGTGCAGCGCGAAAACGCCCGCCTCGCCATGCGGACTCGACGGCAGCTCAGCCGACGGTAGTGGCTTCTGCGGCCTAAGAGCCTCGACCAGTTACCGCCCTGCCGCTCTCCCAGGAGCTACCTGGGCTTCCGGTTTAGTCCCAGGGCACTAGGGGTGCCCCAGCCCTCCCCGGCACCGCCTGACAAACGGTGCCGGAGCGTTTACTGCGCGCTCTTGTTTTTTGCCGGATTTTTGCGCGCCAGGGCCTGGGCCAGGGCGACGCCAAACCTGCCTTGGGGTTTTCCGGCGTCCCGGTTATCCAAGCGCGTTGACACGCGCACGGCTTCCAAGACTTTTTCCAGCGCGCCGTTGGACAGCGCCTTGTAAAAATCAATCTCGAATTTAGTCAACATGTTTTTTCCTCCAGAAAAACGCCCGGCCGGTCGCGGCCGATGCTGGTTTAGGATCATGCGGTAAGCAGCAAAACATCAGACTTTTTCACGCGCACCCAATCGCCGACCTGGAGCTTGCTTAATACAAACGACGGCGGGGGGACAAACTTTTGCACAAGCCGCCCGACCACAAAACTTTTGCTGTACTCCCGAATAAACTCGAATTCATTCCCGGACGACTTCGACTTGAAGCGCTGCCCAACCGATAAATTGGCCGCAATAGTATTGCTTGTTTTCTCTTGCGCCTGATACTCCCGGACACGCTGCCGCCATTCCGGGTTAATTCCAATACCGCCGGTTTCGGGCTTAACCAATTCAAAAAACTGCAACGGACACGTGTAATAATAAGGCCCCATGCTTTCGTCCATGTCTTTATGGCCCCAATCCCCTCGGTTTTTGCCCAATAGAGCGCAAAGAATATATCTTTTCGGCGCTTTGCCTTGCCGGGTTAGTTCCCGCACGGCCCAAAGCGTATTGCCCACGCAGGTTTTCGCCAACGTCTTCCAGGTGCCGTTTTTGTACTGGCTGTCCTGAAGAACATCGGCAATGGCTTGTTGGCGCGTTGCGCCAGAAATATACGTCCACCCCATGTTAGTTTCCCCCCTCTCTTTTGTATTCCGGGTTCTCGTATTCGACCTGGAGCGCCCCGCTTTCAACGTCATGAATCAGCCGCTCCAGCGCCCGGATGGCCTTGACATACTCTTTAGAAAATTTTCCATGCCTCCGGGCCGCTAAGTCCACGTGAAAAATCGCCTGTTGCATTGCTTAGCCCTCCAGAAAAACGCCCGGCCGGTCGCGGCCGGACTGATTTTATGCTTCATGCGCCGCCCCATGCGGCGCATGAAAATCAGAGGCGCTTGGGGTGCCCCGGCCGCAGCGCGGATTCAACGTCAAAATCAACGGCCACGCGGACTTTTGCGATTTCCGTGATTATGGCTTGCTCAACCGATTCTCCGGCCGCAAACGCCTTATGTCCGGCCTGGAAAATTTTCTCCAGGTCCAGAATCGGGATATGTGTGCCGTGACTGTGACGATAAAAAATCACCTCGATCTGCCGATCACGTTCTTTTGTTAGTTTGTTTTTCATGCTTTTTCCCTCCTATTCTCGCGCCACCCCATACGGCACGATTTATTCCAACTCTTCAAGCATTTTCTTGCACGCCTGCCCAAAACTTAGATCAGGGTGCCTGTCACGGAAAAACCGCAACATCTCGATAAACTTGATACCAAACGCCTGTATCAATAAGTCCCTTGCGGCCCTCTCGTCTTGAGTAAGCTCACCGATTTTAAGCTCCCTCCGCGTTGTGTCTTCCATTTTCTTCTCCTTCTGAGCGCGCCCCATGCGGCGCGTGTGTGTAGACTCACGTTATGCGTGTTATTTTTGCGTCGTCGTATTTGCCACACACCGCACCTGCGGTGCCGAAGCGTTTAAGACGCATACCCTCCGGCGAATCCCCTGGCGGGATCACCGTACAGGTCTATTAAGCCTTGGGCCTCAGCCCAAGTTTCCAGAAACGCCTTAACGTGCTCCGGGCGACCTGAACACGTGTATTTGCGCTTCCCGTCCGGCCCCACGAGCGGACCGGAGATATAAGCCACGTCGTCCCGAGCCGCCGCCTCCGGCAGTTCAGGGATCGGCGTTTCACGACGCAAATCACGAACAAAAATATCGTCCACGGCGCACCCGTCGCACCCGTCGCACACCGACGACGACCAATCATGATCATGCGTGTGCGGCCGCTCCGACACCGGGTTGAGGAGGAGCGCCGGGGCGATGCGAAGCATGAGCCGCGCCCGCTCAACGTCCGCCAGGACTTCGGCCTCGGGTCGGCCCTGGAACGTCGCCCGAGACGCAACGCGCCAGCGCATCAGCGCGTCCGGCTCGACGCCGGGGCACTCGCCCCGGTAGGCCGCGCCCAGGCAGTGGTCGGCGGCGGCGACCAGTAGCAGGTCGCGACGAATAACCCGAGAGTACTCGTCGTATTCGTGGGGACCCTGCCTCCACTCCGTATATGTCTCACGAAGAAGCAGCCCGCACACCTGCCCCAAGGACGACGCCCCCCAAAACTTAGCTGGCCGCAGACCGTAGCCAGGATCGCCCGGCCGATGATGGTCGCAGCGCGCCACCACCTCCAGGCCATCAAGCGCGGGTCCGCCGCACTCGACCAGCACGACCGGCCTCGCCACGGAGGCAGAGGTGCCCTCCGCCTGATAGGCGTTGCCGGGCGACACCCGGCGACCGCCTACCTGGGCGTAGGCGACCTGCTCCCCCGCCTTGCGGAGAAGAATCTCGATCGCCACCATCTCGGGGTCAGCCGCCCCGAGAATCCAGATTCGCCTGTTCATAGCTTGCCCTCCTGAGCGCCGCCCCATGCGGCGCTGTTACTGTTCGAGCTTTCCCTCGTCTTTTTCGATTTTGTCCAAAAATTCCTGGACACGCTCCAGGAGTTTATGCTCTTGAGTAGGAAACGGATCGCCGCACTCTTTGGAGGTTTGTATATACCGCTCCAAGAAACGGCATGTTTCGCATAAAATTTTCTGGAGTGTTTTATTTGAGATGTCCATGCAAGCCTCCTGTATTATCCGGGCAATCGGAAATTTCTGCGTCGAGACACTCCCAACACAGACTGCTAAGGCCCCGCAGGTCTTTTGACAGTTTCTTTTTGCAGACTTCGCAGCGCTTGCAGTCCCCGCTATAGTCCGTCCAAGAAAATTCTTTATAACTAAACTTGGGCTTCTCGTAAGTGCTGTTCGAGAACCAGCACCCTAAATACTCGATACCGTATTGCCTGTTTATTATCTGGACAGCGCCTTTGCCGTCCAAGAAAATAATTTTGTTCAAACGTCCAATAGCATCTTCGAGCAACTTCAAGATAGCGTGATTATTCAAGAAATTTTCGGGCAAGTTACTTAAAATATCTCGCCCGAAAATTACCGTGTCCGACACGGGGCTGTTTTCAGGGACTGTTATATTACTGAAAACCCCGTTATGGCAAAAAGCCAAATCGGGCCTGATCGCATGAGGGTGGCAATTAATTTCATCAAGCAAACCCGAAGTGCCGATCCTGAAATGCAAAATAATATCTGTCTTGATCTTCGCGCTCTCAGAGAAATAATCTGCGATAAACTTATCGCAGTCAAAATAGCCTTTCCGGATAATAACCTGACCGTCACGGACGTACATATAACCCGCCCCGTCAGGATTATTCTCCCAGCACTGCCGGAGAATATTTTCTGGAATAAACTCTCCGGGTGGCTTGTGAATCGCAATGCACATGTATTAGCCCTCCGTTTTCTTGAGTGCCGGAACTAAAAATTCAAACAGGTTCGGGTATTCTTTTGCGTTTTTCTTGACGTACTCCAGGAACCCCTGAAAATTAATTTCGCGGTGACTTGTTTTCTTGGTGTAATAAATTACTGCGTGAACAAACTCGAAGGCCCTAAAAAAAGTACTAGGCTTCAAGCTGCCCCGGAATAGCCTAAACTCAATAGTATTTGCTGGCCTGGAATTCAAGGCCAGCTTCCGGTTAAGATCACCAACGGTTTTCTTGGCGACTCTGGCCCACGGTATATTTTCATAAACCGAAGCCCATGCCCGAAGATTTTCTTCAGAGCGCTTGCTAATACTCAAAATAAATTCCGGGTTGCTGAAAATAAATTTCTGGATTTTATAATGATGCAGCGGTGTAATATTCTTGCGCGAAACATGAATATGCAACCCGCATGTTTCGGAATCATAACTAGTATACTTATTTTTAGACAAGTACTCAAGAATTTCTTTTTGAATAAAATCTTTGTTGGTTTTATAAAATAACCAACTCAACGGGTGCGATTTAATCTCGAACCCGTTGGTTAAACTACCGTCCTGGGTGAACCAGAGCCACGGAATTTTAGCAAGTTCACCGGCCGTGGCGTCCTGTTCGCTGGCAGTAAAACTAGCGTGTTCTACTTCGAGTTCCCAGCCGAAATAAAATTCAGCCGGGACTTTTTCATCGGGCAAACCATGAAAAATTAATTTATTCGGCTTGGAGCCATAGGGCTTGATATACTCAAGCTTCGGCTCTGTCTCGGCATAGCAGCTTTCGCAGTATGCGTGGCCGTCATGCAAGAATGCGTCCCCATTGCGGACATAATCTTCGCAGGCCGCGCACTGAACATAATTATCTGAAAGGCAACTTTCACAAATATCACGACGCCCGACATTTGATATATCGTCGTTAGGGACCATCTCGTTGCAGTCGTCGCAAAGAGTAAAATCTGCGCTGGCGCAACTTTCGCAATAATTGCGCCCGTTATAAGTAAAATCTGTTTCGTGATAGTCCCGGCACCCGTGGCACCGGGAATAAAACTTTTCCAGGCACTCGTCGCACACTGTGCGACCACATACCTCTTGAACGGCGTCCGGTGCGAAAGAAAAATCTTCTTCGCAGTGCCAGCAGCGCTCTTCCGGAGGCGCTGCATCAGGCGCAACGCCCTCCGGCCCTACAGGCTCAGCAGACATGATTTTCTCCTGTTTGCGCCGCCTCATGCAGCGCATGAAAATCAGGGGTGTTTGGGACGCCCCCGGCCCTCCCCGGCACCGCCTGGTTGCGGTGCCGGAAAAAACCCCTGAATGCTTAGCGCTCAGGGGTGTAGTCCATTCCGTTGAAATCTCCGTTCACCGCCGCGAGGCGGTACCAACGGTCCTGCCTTGCCCAGGGCTTGCTACCCTGGGTTTCGTGGTTCACTACCATATACTCGAACTCATCCCCCATGGGGCGGACCTTAATGTGGCCCTCTCGACCATAATTCGCCTCAAACGTTTGAGACGATCCTGCATCCCACGCGTCACAGACATTGTCCCAGGTCATGGTCTGTCCTCCTCCTGTGCGCCGCCCCATTGCGGCGCGTGTGGGGGCGTTTGGGACGCCCCCGGCCCTCCCCGGCACCGCCTGGTTGCGGTGCCGGAGCGTCTTACGGGAGAAGCCAAGGTCCCTTCTCCCCGCCGCTGATCCGCATCAGCGGCCGACGGCCGGCGTCCCGCTGGAGTATGCGGTCCTCGACCGCGTCCAGCAACCGCTGGACCGTCCCAAGGCGCCGGCAAGAGTCGCCGTCGCCGGCCTCTGCCAGCCGGCGGCAGAGGATGCTGGCCTCTTCGAGGGCGGCTGTTACAGCCGCCCTCAGTTCTTGTTCGGAACAGACGCGCATCAGCGCGTCGTTCCTCTTCAACCTCTCTTGGGGCGGATCATACGCCTCCGCCTTCCACGCCGTGTTCATGTTTTCCTCCCGGTTTGCACGACACCCCATTGTGTCGCGCTGTGGGGGGGCGTGTGGGACGCCCCCGACCCTCCCCGGCACCGCGTGACCTCTGAGGGTCACCCAACCGTACCAGCAGCCCCGTAGTCTCCAGACCACGGGGTTGCACCGGTGGCCGCCCAGCCCCCTGGAGGGGGTGCTTGCGGTGCCGGAGCGTTTTACCGCTCCACCAACCCTCCCCGGCACCGCAACCAGGCGGTGCCGGGGCGTCTTCCGCCTCGGGGGGCTTCGGTCGGAGCGTCACCGCTCCAACGTCAGACCCTCATCTACGTGCGCGGGGCACGAAGAGCCCCCGCGCACCTTCCAACCCCGTGCTCGCAGGAACGCGAACACGGGGTCAAACTCCCCCTCCTCCACCAGCCCCAGCAGAAACCGTCTCTGCTGGGGGGTGGACGGGGTGTGCAGGAGCGCTTCTGACAGCGCGTCCCGCACTATACAACTATCTACTCTTTTTTTCATATGCCCTCCTTTGAGCGCCGCACCATGCGGCGCTGGTGTGCTCCACCCCGTTTCGACGGGATGTTTTTATTGCGTTCGCGGTTTTCGCGAGCGCGATAAAAAGCGCCCAGCCGAAAAGCTTCGGCCGGGCGCGAAGTGAGGTGCTAGGGGCACCCCGACCCTCCCCGACACCGCGCTTGCGGTGTCGGAGCGCTTTACGCAACGGCGGCGGCGACGGCGGCGGCGTCGGCGACGGGCGCGGCGGCGGGCGCGGCCTTGGCCTGGAGCGCCTCCAGCCGCGCCTGGGCGCGGGCAATGGCGGTCTCCAGCTTCGCCGCGCTGGCGGCGGCGCGGGCGGTGCGGGCGGCGGCGCGGGTGGTGCGGGCGGCGCGCCGGGCCTCATGCTCGCGGGCCTTGCCGCCCCAGTACGCAATGGCGGCGGACTGCTTTCGGTGGCAAAACTCGACGAAATCCCAAATTCCCTCACGGGAGCGGGCCTCGCCCCGGGTCAGCAAGAGCCAGTATCGGCTCTCGTCAAGCCCCTTCAGGGCGTCCAGCCGGGCGGTGCGCTTCGCGGTTTTCGGGTCCATGTTTTTCTCCTCTTATTGCCGCTCCCATGGCGGCATGTTTTCACCCCGTTTCGACGGGATGTTTTTATCGCGCCCGTAATTTTCACAGGCGCAATAAAAAGCGCCCGTAATTTTCACGGGCGCAATAAAAAGCGCCCGGCCGAAAAGCTTCGGCCGGGCGCGAAGTGAGGTGCTAGGGGCACCCCGACCCTCCCCGACACCGCGTGACCTCTGAGGGTCACTCCACCGTACACGCAGCCCCGTGGACGCCAGCCCACGGGCCTGCACCGGTGGCCGCCCGCCCCCTGGCGAGGGTGCTTGCGGTGCCGGAGCGTCTTCCGCCTCGGGGGGCTTTACCGCTCCAACGTCAGCCCCTCCTCGGGGTGCTCGGGGCAGTTAGAGCCCCCGATGACCTGCCAGCCCCTGGCCCGCAGGAATGCGAGCACGGGGGCGACTTCCCCGCTCTCCAACACCCCCCGCAGCGACCGGCGCTGCTGGGGGGTGGACGGGGTGTGCAGGAGCGCTGTCAGAAGCGCATCCCGCGTCACACATTCCGAAATCCAGATTTTCATGGTTTTTCTCCTGAGCGCCGCACCCATGGCGGCATGTTTTCCCCTGTTTCAACAGGGCGCTTTTTATCGCGCCCGTAATTTTCACGGGCGCAATAAAAAGCGCCCGGCCGAAAA
>Ga0187892_10003026_pt1 | contig 31774 bp, 32 predicted proteins | sample MA1701073metaG_FD_139345 | JGI IMG/M metagenome (GOLD analysis project Ga0187892, IMG submission 139345) | Bio-ooze microbial communities from a basaltic lava cave in the Kipuka Kanohina Cave System on the Island of Hawaii, USA - MA170107-3 metaG ...
AAACTCTCACCCGCGTCGTATGTGCCGTTCGAGTTGCGATCGACGAACGCTTCTTGACCGCGAAGTGCGGCGACGACCGTAATTTCCTCGGAAGCATTGGGAGGACACAGAGAACGGAAGGTGGCCGTGGCGACGCCGGCACTATCCGTCAGTGCTTCGCCGTCGAGGAGGCCGCGGCCGCTCTCGACGAAGAAGGACACGCGCGCGCCTTCGATCGGCCGCCCGCGGAAGTCGCCTACCAGCGCCGTCACATCGCGTGTTGCGTTGACCAGACAACGTCCGGATTCGTCGAACATAGGTACGGTGACGTCGTCGGGGCTCAGCTGGAAGCCGATTTGCGAAGCGTTGGTGACCTCGTCCAGCGGCTGCGGAGTTGCCGTCGGCAGAACCGGCGTGCCCTCAGTCGGAGTTGTCATGCCTTCGCTAGCGGTCGGCTCAGGTCCGCCGGTGGGAACGATGATGGTTCTGGCGCCGAGGACCTTGTCGCGATCGTAAACGCCGTTGCCGCCGGCTTGATAGAGGCCGTCCCTGTTCTTGTCGACGACGAGGAATTCGTCGAGCTCGGGCTCGTAGATGTCGTTGAAGTTGGAGTCGAGGAAGAACTCCTCGGGCGAATCGGTGAAGGGCTCGCCCTGGTCGAAGACGCCGTTGGAATTGAGATCGCTGAAGCGCTCCGCGCCACGTGCGAACGCCATCAGGGCGATCGGCTCGGTGAAGTTTTCCGAACAGATATTGCGGAAGGTGACACTGGCGATGCCGGCTGCGTCGGTCTGTGCGCGGAAGTCGATTAGACCGCGGCCGCGAGCGACATAGAATGCCACCCAGACGCCGGGAAGCGGTCGCGAGTCGAAGTCACCGACAATGGCCGTGATGGAGGTCGTCCGATTGACGATGCAGAAGCCTTCTTCCGAAATCGTCTCCAACAGGATGTCGCCGGTGGCCGCCTGGAAGTTGATCTGCGACGCATTCGACGTCAACGCGAACGGATCCGGCGTCGGTGTCGCTGCTGGTACTTTGGTAGGCTTGGGATCGCCGTTTCCCCCAGGAACGGTATCCCCTGTCCCGCCGCCACAAGCAGCGAGCGCCAGCAGACCCACGACACTGAGACACGCAAGCTTCGACCTCACCTGGAACCGGCTCTTCCCCATCACCCAACCCCTTTCATCAACGATTGACGATAACGTCGATCAGATCTCCGAACGCCAAAAATGCCGGCCCCACCACCACAACGAACAACGGCGGCAGCAATAACGTCGCCAGCGGAATCAGAACCTTAATCGGTAGCTTTCGCGCCGCTTCTTCGGCCCTTTGGCGCCTTTTTGTACGCAAGAGGTCCGCGTGCGAACGCAGTGTCTTGGCCATGCTCGCGCCCAGCTTATGGCTCTGAATCACGAGCGCTGTCAGTGACTTGAGATCCTCCACCCCGTTGCGCTCACCGAGATCGTGCAGCGCTTCCTCGCGCGGCCGGCCGCCGCGCATCTCGGCGGCGATCTGGCGAAACTCGTTGCCCAACGGGTCGCGGAAGCTGGCACGCTCCTCGCCCACCCGGGCGATGGCAGCGTTCAGACCGATACCGGCTTCGAGGCAGACGACCATCAGGTCGAGGCTGTCCGGCAATGCGTGTGTAATCGCGCGCATACGTTTCTGTGCCTGACCATTGAGCCAGTAGTTCGCAACCAGATGGCCCAACACCCCGGCACCGAAGCCCATGTAGAGCGCCCGGCCGAGCGGCTCGCCGCTGGTGATGCGCGGCATGAGGATCAAAATCGCCGGACCGAAGCTGAACAACGTGCGTGTGCCGAGAAACATCGGCAGAGCGCTCGGTGTACGAAAACCGGCCGCCTGCAGTTTCTTCGACAGCGTTCCATCGCGCGGGCCAATGCCATAGCTGCCCAGACTGGTGATGACCTGGCGAACGAACGTGCCGCCCTGCTTCGCCCTGCGGCGCTGTTCGATCTGCGTGGCGATCTGGCCTTGCGTCGTCAGACCGCGCAGGCGCTCGGTGATCGGCGACTCAGCCGTGACGACGTAGAACGACAGCAGCACGATCGCGCTGACGACGAAGAACACTGATGTTGTGATTACCAGCGTCATTGCAAAGCCTCAGACCTTGATCCTCACGATCTTCTGAATCCACAGATGTCCGCAGATGATGCTCACCGCGCAGTAGGCGATCAGGTAGTGGCCCATCTTCTTTTCCAGCATCGGGTCGAAGTAACCGGGAGCGATCACCAGCATCGCCGCGGTGACGAAAAACGGCAGGCTGGTGAGCAACAAGCCGGAGAGCCGGCCTTGTGCCGTCATCACCTCGACGTCGCGCAGCAACTTGAAACGTTCGCGTACCGTGTGCGCGACGTTGTCGAGCACTTCGGCGAGATTGCCGCCGGTCTCGCTGGACACCAGGACGCCGACCACCAGCACTGGAACGTTGGCGTCGTCCACCCGGTTCTGCAGACCGAGGAGAGCTTCGCGCATCGGCAGGCCGAGCCGCATCTCCTCGGCGACGGTGTCGAACTCGTCGGCGATCGGCGCCGGGAATTCCTCCGCGACGACCTTCAGGGCGGTGATGAAGCTGTGTCCTGCCTGCAGAGCCGAACGTACGAGGTCGAGTGCGTCGGGCAGTTGTTCGCTGAACAGCTTCATACGCCGGCGGCGCAGGCGCTCGACGAAGAGCATCGGCAGCGCCGCACCTACACCGGCGAAGATGACGCCGAACATCGCCGAGCCGATGAAGATCAACCCCGTCAACATGCCCAACGAACCGAGCAATGGGATGTAGAGAAACACTTCGCCGACACGCCGGTTCAACCCGGCCTGACGCATCGTCGTCGCCATCCTGTTCACGAACGACAGTCGACCGAGGAAGGTGTTCATCACGCCGATGCTCGAGAGCCGCAGGTCCTTCAGCAACGACACCTTGTCTTTGTCGTCGCTCAAAACCCCTGCCTGACTGCCGAGACGTGTCTTGATCGTTTCCTTGGTTTCCTCGCGCTGACGCATCGATGACGTGATCGCGTAGCCCGCGAGGACAAAGGCAGCGAAGAAGATGACAGCGTAGATGGCTAACATGATCGTGCGTCCGTCACTTGTTGAGATAGTCGAACACCGAGAAGTCGACGTCGTGGCTCGATGCCTTCAGACGGTTGAGGAAACTCGGGCGGATGCCCGTGGAGACGAACTCGCCGAGGACCTTGCCGTCTTCGGTATTGCCGCGGCGCTCGAAGGTGAACAGCTCCTGCAGCTGGATTGCGTCGCCTTCCATACCGACGACTTCACTGACGCCGAGCACTTTTCGTGTGCCGTCGCTGAGTCGTCCGGTATGCACGATAACGTCGAGAGCGGAAGCGATCTGCTGGCGCATGGCGCGCATCGGCAGGTTCAGACCGGCCATCTGCAGCATCATCTCGAGGCGTGTCAGTGAGTCGCGCGCCGTGTTGGCGTGCACCGTCGAGATCGAGCCGTCGTGGCCGGTATTCATCGCCTGCAACATGTCGAGGGCTTCGCCGCCGCGCACCTCACCGACGACGATGCGGTCGGGTCGCATACGCAAACAGTTACGCACCAGGTCGCGCGCGGTTACCTCGCCTTTGCCTTCGATGTTCGGCGGGCGTGTTTCGAGGCGCACCGTGTGCGGCTGCTGTAGCTGCAATTCCGCCGAGTCTTCGACGGTGACGATGCGTTCGGTCTCGGGAATGAATGACGACAGCCCGTTCAGCATCGTCGTCTTTCCGGAGCCGGTGCCGCCGATCACCAGGATGTTGAGGCGGGCGCGTACCATCGCTTGGAGAACGTCCACCATCGCCTGGGTCAGCGAGCCATTGCGCATCAGGTCTTCGACGTTCAGTGGGCGTAGACCGAAACGGCGGATCGACATCGACGGGCCGTCGAGGGCCAGCGGCGGAATGATGGCGTTGACGCGCGACCCGTCGGGCAGGCGCGCATCGACCATCGGCGAGCTTTCGTCGACGCGGCGGCCGATGCTGGACACGATGCGATCGATGATCTGCAGGAGATGGTCGTCATCGCGGAAGATGACCTGCGTCAGTTCGAGCTTGCCGAAGCGCTCGACGTAGACTTGGCGGCTGCCGTTGACCAGGATGTCAGTGATGTCGGGATCGCGCATCAACGGTTCGATTGGACCGAGTCCGTAGACCTCGGCGTGGATTTCGTCACAGAGTTGCTGGCGATCGCGCAGGCTGAGAGGAATCGGCTGCTCGCCGATCAGCTGCATGATCACCTGGCGCACTTCGGCGTTGGCTTCGCTGGGATCGAGGTGCACAAGGTTGTTGAGGTCCAGACGCTGCAACAGATCGCGATGGATCTTCAGCTTGAGATCTTGTCGCGCCCGTTCCGCCGTCGACATGCGGCTCCTGGGCTGCACTCCACGCGCTGGTTGTTGCGCATCTTTCGCGGGCGCGGATGCACCCGGAGCGACCTGCTGTTCTTCCTGTTTTCGTGCAAACAGGCCCATGGATTACGAGCTCCTTCCGAGACTGAGCAAGCGACGCAGCAGCGGGCCGCTCTGTTGCTTCGGCCCAGTTCCGGTCAGCTTGGATGCCAGGTCGACGACTGCTTGCGACAGCGCGGAGTCACGCGTGCCATTCAAAGGTGCGCCAGCGTTCATCGCTTGCGTAGCAGACAATTCGTCGCGCGGGATGATTGCGAACGGCGGCTTGCCGATAGCCCGTGTCGCATCCTCCACCTTCACCTCGCTCTTGGTCGGCACTGTAAGGAGGACATCGACGCGCTCCGAGCCGATGTCGACCCGCAACAGGAGGTCCAGGATGCGTTGCCCGGCGCGGATTCCCGGGATCGACAAGTCGGTCAGGAGCAGAATGCGCTCGCTGTTCTCGAAGGCCGCGAGGGTTGCGTCGGTCAACATACGCGGCGTGTCGACCAAGCTGTAGCGGTACTGTGAGCGCATCAGCTCGATCGCCGTCACGACATGCTCGCGGGTCACAAGATCCGCCTCTTCGACATCGGTTGGCGCCGGCAGCACGAAAACACCGCTTGGGTGTCGTGTCAGCACGCTGTCGAGGAACATCGCGTCGATCTCGCCGGTCGTGCTGGCCATGCTCGCCAGCGATTGAGTCGTCGTCAGATTGAGAAAGGTGCCGACGTCACCTCGCTGCAGGTCGAGGTCGACGATACCGACCTTGGCATCGGTCAGCGAAGCGATCTTGACGGCGAGATTGACGGTCAGCGTCGTCGTGCCGAGACCGCCGCGAGCGCCGTACACGCTGATTACCTCGCCGTTGACTTCGTTGCCGGCGGCAGCGGCCGGTGTACGCTGCGTAAACTTGAACAATACCTTGCCGAGCTCAGCGGGGTTGAGCGGCAGAGAAAGAAAGTCCGTGGCCCCGGAGCCCAACACCGCCCGCATCGCTTCGATGCTATGGTCGGGCGAGGCGACGAAGATGGGCAATTGTGGCAGGCGATCGCGCAGACCTTTGACCCGCTTGAGGTCTTCAGCCTGGTTTGCGAGCTCCAGGCCGACGAGCTTCCAACGACGGTTGGTCGTCAGATCATTCAACTCGTTATGGGAACAGAACTGGACTTCCATCTGGAACTCGCGCCCGGTCGCCTGAATCAGCTCGCGATGCTCAGGGGCAACATCGGCGGTTACCCACAGAATCTGCCCAGGCCTTTGCGTGGTTTGCGGCATGACTACAGCTTTGTTCCCTTCCAGTTCTCCCTTGAGACCTGCCGGTCACCGGCGCTCTTCTCCAATCACTTGACCAGACTGATGACGTTCAAACCGAAGCTGCCGCCACCGCCGGTTCCGGTCGTGCCTTCCCACAGAGCGTGCAGCCAGATTCCTTTCGGCGTGACGGTCCTGACCTGGTCGATCTGGACCATGGCAAAGCCGACAACTTCCTTGGACTGGTTCGTCGTTCCCGCCGGGCAGGGCACGATCGGGACGAGGAAGGTGTCCTGGCCGTCGTCGAGCAAGCACTGAATCTTGGGCAACAGAGGCCCGATGCTACCGTTGCCGAGACTGATGCTGTCATTGACCATCAGGGCTTCCGTGTTGCCACCGCCACAGGGGCTGGCGATGTAGGGCGAGACGCTGCTGAGGTTTGGATTGCCGGTGTAGTAGCTGGTCCAGGCGCTGTTGTTGCTCGTGTTGGGGATCTGGCCCAGGTACGGCATGCAATCTTGTTGCTGGCAACTCGAGTCGAAGTTGCAATCGCCGATGGCGATCGGCAGCGTCGGACTGCCGCTGCCCATGCCGCTCAGCGTGGCGATGGCTTCGCGCGACACCGTCGACTCGGCGTGGCGGCTGATCACTCCCATGAGGACGTTGTGGACCGTTGCGGTCACGCTGGCGCGCACGGCGTTGGTCGGTTCTTCACCGGCGGTGAAGACATCGTTCTCGTCAAGTACGCCAGGCTCGAGGCTGGTCAGAAAGCTGCCCGCGGGAGTGTTGTTGATCTCGTTCAAGCCCAGTGTCTCGTTTGCACGCGTCGATGGATCTTCGTCATCGGCGACAGCGCGGGTTGCAGCGAGAGCGGCGATATCGGCGGCGTTCTGCGCTTCGTTGGCTACCCAGGCGACACGCCCCGTGTCGATACCGAGGGCGGCCATGTAGACCATGAACATCATGGCGATGGCGACCAGCGGCAGGGCGACGCCGCGCTCGTCCTTGAGACGACGCGGTGCGCTTTCGAACACTGCCGGTACACCGCGGATGTGTTTGAGAATTGTCTTGATCATGATGCCTTCCCCAACAATTCCTGCGCTTTCCGGGACGCGCTGCTATGGATCAACGAGCGACAGTCCACCTCCGGGGCGTCCTCCACGTCGACACTCTCCACCCTCCTCCAGGCAGGAACTCTATGTGACAAAGTCGGCATCGAGCCTCCGTCCTCACCGCGAGCGTCTCATCACCTCGAGTTTCGTTCTCTTCTCGTCGATCGGTTGAACCTCATCGTTCACCTGGATACCTCCAGCGCCCCTCACGGGGCGCTGGGCTCCTCTTCTGCCATTGGTTCTTCGTAAGTACGGATTTCCTCTTCGTCGTCCTCTTCCACGACGACCTCTTCCTCCTCGGCCTCTTGGACACCGGCGTTCTCGGCGGCGCTGCGGCGGAAGCCGTACGGCGGCCACAGGCGCGGCCGGGTCACTTCGGCTGCTTCCGGTTTGGTCATGGCGTCCCCACGCGTCAGCGGTCCGCTATCCACCGGCAGCGAGAATTCCTCGCCAGGTGCCAACGGGATGACCGACGTCGGCTTGACGACGACCATCAGCTCGAGGGTTTCCCGGTCGTAGCGTGTCGTGCTGAAAGCGTAGCCGAGGTAGGGAATGTCCTTGAGATACGGCAGGCCTTCGAGCTCCTCGTTGACTGTCGTCTGGAGCAAGCCGCCGATCAGCAGTGTTTCGCCGCTGCGCAGTTTCGCTGTCGTTGAAGCGCGGCGGGTGCGGAAGGTCGGAATACCTTCAACCGTCTGGCTGAAGTCGGCTTCGCTGACCTCCGGGGTCACGGTGAGGAAGATGTCGCCTTCTTCAGTGACCCGTGGGGTGAAGTTGACCAGCGTACCGAACGGCTTGAATTCGACCGACGCCACAAAGCTGCTGGCGATACGGATCGGAATCTCGCCGCCCGACTGGAAAACGGCTGTCTGGCCGCTCATGGCGGTGATCTTCGGTTGAGCCAGGATACGCGCCAATCCTTCGGTCTCGAGGGCGCGCAGGAAAACGGCGATGTCCTCGTCGGGAAAGATCGCGGCATATGTCGGTCCATTGTTGCCACTGACGAGTGGCAGCAGTGGATCCGAAGTCGCCAGCGGCGGTACGCCGAAACCCGGCGGAGCGCCGAACCCTCCCGCCATGTAGCCGGCGGCGATCAGGTTCTCCTGAGCCACACGCCAATCGATGCCGTGCTCTTCGAGAGCCGTGCGATTCACTTCGGCAACGGTGACCTCGAGCAGAACCTGGCGGTCATCGAAGTCGGCGACGATCAGTGGATGAACATCGACGCCCTCCTCGCCCCACAAGACCAAGGTGGTCTCGAGGAAGCGTGGTTCCGGCGTGATCGTTCGACCCAGAAAGATTCCACTGCTCACCTGGACGCCGCTGTCGCCGCCGCCATCCTCTTCCTCGCGTTCGGGTAGAACTTTACCGTTCACGATGATGGTCTGCGGACCGACGACGACGATGCCGGCGATCTCCGGATCACCGATCGAGACCCTGGTGGCGCGATGTTGTAAGCGCAGGACCTTCGATTTACCCACCTGGATCCACACGGGTTCGCCTGGAGCCAGAGTTTGGATCGCTTGTCGCGACACTCCCTCCGGCACCTGTTGACGCCGGATGCCCTCTTCGAGCGCCCTTCCGGCTTCGGCATTGAATGACTCTAGTTTGTCGCGGAACCCCTCGCTCAAACCTGGTTGACGGGGGGTAAACCATCCACACGCTGACAGAAGGGTGGCGGTCGACGCGACGACAATCATTTCCCCAACGAAGCGGCACTTCCTCATCCTCTCTCCTTCCTTCAATCCGTCCTGTGTGCTGCAGCCCCACCTAACACTCTCAATACGATTGTCGTGTCCGAGTCTCGCCCAACAAAATCTCCATCGACGGTCGTGCCGGAGCCACCTTGCCGTTACGAACCACGCGGCCCTTACGGCCGAACAGATCGTTCATCGACAGGCCCGGGGTCGACACGTCGGAATTGTCGCGGTAGTTCCGCAGAGCCAAGCGGATTGGATCCCTGCGGGCTGCCAGCGTGAGTTTCTCTGCCTCGTCGGGCAGGACCAGGAGCGTTACCGTCGGCACCTCGACGGCGCCATCATCCTTCTGTTCAATCTCCGTCCCGATCGCCAGGACTTTGATGTTTTGCAGAATCAGCTTACTGCGTTCTTCGCTTTCGCCGTCGCGATCGACCTGACCGGAGGCCAACACATCGACGAAGCTATTGGGTGTAACGAAGCCGCTCACGCCGGTGACCCTGTCGACTTTCACCGACATGGCACGACGGCCCTCGGGGATCAGCAACGGCAGCAAGCCGGCAGCTTCAGTCACCAGATACGAGTTCACGATCGGCTGGTTTTTCTGGATCGTCACACGCGCGACGCGGTTGACGGCTGCGTCCGCCTTATAGAGAGCCCCGTCGGGTTCGGCGTCTTTGGGCCAGCGTACCACTTTGATCTGGCCGTCTTTGATCCTCGAGCCGATCGGAATGATCTCGTCGGCAACGACGACTTCGACCACCGAACCGAGGGCTTTGGTTTTGGCCTCTTCGAGCTCTTCTTGCTGGCCTCGCAGATAGCGATAAACCAGCGCGGCTCCGAGGGCCGCAATTAGAAGGGCAAGAAACAGTAGATTTGCAGGTCGACGCATCGCTTATTACCCCCTACATTTCCCCATCATCACCCCGCCCCATAAGCGTGATTCCTCTACGGGCGACCTTCGTCACGAAACGTAACTGCCCGGTTGATTGTATAATTTGTGAAGCCCGCCCAATGCAGAATGAACGGGATGTCGCCGTTCACCTCCAACTGAACCGTTGCCGGCGGTCCCGTCGTCTGATTCACCGCAATGATCAATCCGGCAGCGGTGCTGGTTCCAACCGCAGCCGCAATCGAGTCGCGCACCGTGCCGATGATCGAGTTCTTCTTGCTCGTGTTGATGATGCCGTCTGAATCGCGATCGGAAGAGGACACGACGGCGGCCGTGCGCGCACCGTCACGCGCGGCATGGACGATCATGTTCGAAACCATGAACGCGCGGCCGAACTCGATGACACCCATGACCAACAGCAGCAACAGAACGATGACGATTCCGGTCTCAGCGAGAGCCTGCCCCCGCTGGTCGAGGCCGAGAAGCGGTCGACCAACTCTCTTCTTGTCTTTCGAAGCGATTCTCATCTTCGCCTCCTTCAGAAGAGCGGTCCCAACGTCCCCACCCGAGGAAGCAAGACGGCGACGGTGCCGAGGCCGAGCGGTACGCTGTAGGGCAGCGTGATCGCGGAGTCGTCCTCGTCCGACAGACGCAAAGGCCCCAACGATCGCGTCGTCCAGGCCCCGGTCAACATGCGCCCCGTCGAAACGAGCTTCTCTCTCAGCCGCCCCAACCCGGCGAGATGAATCATCATGACGATTCCGCCCAGAATGAGACCGACCGCGAGGGCGTTCAGCACCAACACCGGGCCGAGCAACGCTCCGATCGCTCCCATCATTTTCACATCCCCTCCTCCAATTCCGCCCAACACGAACGGCCCGAGCAGGAAGACGCCCGCCACCGCGGTGCCCACCAGGCTGTTCAGTAACCCCCAACGGCCAAAGCAGATGCCGTTGAGCAGCACGCCGGCTACGAATGCCGAACCGGACAACAGATTTGGAATCTGTCGGGTGCGGACATCTGTCAGCCAGCAGGCGCCGATGAAAGCCACCGTCACGGCCAGTATCGAGACGGGTAGAGACATAGAACCAAACAAACACCCAAGAATGGCCGACGAGGACGGCGGAGCTCTTCACCCCACCGCCCTCATCGGCGATTTGTAACCAAGCGTACCTGACACCAGAGCTTTTACGATGCTGCGGTCGCGATGATCGTGTTCGCAGTGTTCCACAGATCATTCACGTTGCCGGCGATGATGACGCTGATCGCTGTCACCAGACCACCGATCACAGCCAACGCGATTCCGTACTCTGCTAGGTCTTGGCCCCGCTTACTGCGAACGAACCGTCTAACGAACGCCATTGCTCACCTTCCTTCTCTGGTCCAGGCAAATCCCCTCGCTATTGCAGCGAGAGAGATTGGCTTTAGGACGCCGCTGTTGCGATGATCGTGTTCGCCGCGCTCCACAGATCGTTGACGTTCGTCGCGATCACCAGGGCGGCCGCGGCCGCTCCGGCGCCGATCACTGCCAGCGCGATACCGTATTCGGCGAGATCCTGAGCCTTTGCCTCACGGACCAGCTTTTTGAATAGTGCGTTCATTTCTTCCTCCTCGAGAACGAGAACCGCTTAGGAAGCGGCCGTCGCGATGATGGTGTTGGCAGCGCTCCACAGATCGTTGACGTTGGTCGCGATCACGAGAGCGGCAGCGGCCGCGCCGGCGCCGATGACGGCAAGAGCAATACCGTACTCGGCCAGGTCCTGACCCTTCTTCTCACTCAGCATCTTCTTCAAGAACATCATGGTTTTCTCCTCTTCTCTTCGTCGTGGCGGCTTAGGAAGCGGCCGTCGCGATGATGGTGTTGGCGGCGCTCCACAGATCGTTCACGTTGGTCGCGATGACCAATGCGGCAGCCGCGGCGCCGGCGCCGATGACGGCAAGAGCAATACCGTACTCGGCCAGGTCCTGACCCTTCTTCTCACTCAGCATCTTCTTCAAGAACGTCATGATTTTCTCCCGTTGTGCGCCTGCGACTGCGCCGCAAGCGGTTTCCCTTGGTTGATTCCTCAGGCTGCTTAGGACGCCGCTGTTGCGATGATCGTGTTCGCTGCGCTCCACAGATCGTTCACGTTCGTCGCGATAACCAGCGCCGCCGCCGCCGCCCCAGCGCCGATGACTGCCAGCGCAATACCGTACTCAGCCAGGTCCTGACCCTTGACGTTACGGACCAGCTTTTTCAGCATTCTCTTCATGGGTGTGCCCTCCTTTCCCCGAAATTTTTGTTGCCGCACATGCACGCCGACCTTGCCGGCAGGCAGCGGGCGGTGTGATCCGCCGGAGCTGCCTTCCAGGGCGAGAGCCGAGGCGAGCGGGACGCGACGCGGCTGATTTCGAGGTCCGAGGCCCGGAGGAGGTGGAGGATCCCGGGGGTTGTACCCCGGAAATCGAGAGGAGGAACCGGTTTGGTGTACCTGGACATCTCAGCAGAGCCGTGTTTCGTCGGGCTCATGCGAGAGCAGAGACCATGCCACACCACCCACTCCTCCCACGCATCAACCGAAGCTAGATTCAGCTTCGTGACCGGCGTCAATAATTTCGCAGTGTAGAAACAAAATCGTCTAACGCCGGTCGCTAGAGCACGAGCATGATAGAATCTTCTTTCTCATTTGCAAACGTTTCATGTCTGGCTTGCCACCTACCCAAGCAGACGCTGTGTAGGTCCGACGCGCAACTCGAATTGCGGCGCGCCAGTAGAGCCAAAAGACGCAGATGCTTTGCGGTCAGCGACCGTCCGGCGTCGCGTATGCAACACTTTGCTGCGAACGAATCTGATCGATGACCGCCCGCGGGTCGTGGCGCAAGCGATCGCGACGGATCTTCAGCGTCGAAAGCTTGCCCCGGTCGCATGCAGTCCGATACAAAGCTGTCGATAGCCCGACCGCACCGGGCCGCCCCACAACGCCCCATTAGAGGAGTAGCTTCATGGGAACCGCATACGTCGTCGACGCCGTCCGCACGCCCCGCGGCCGTGGCAAGCAAAGCGGCTCAATCGCCTCCATGCACCCGCAGGAGCTCCTGGCCCAGGCCCTCAATGGCTTGCGCCGCACCGAGTTCAATGTCGCCGACGTCGAAGACGTCGTCGCCGGCTGCGTTCAACAGGTCGGTGAACAAGGCTCCTGCATCGGCCGCATGGCCGCTCTGGCCGCCGGTTGGCCCGATGAAGTTACCGGCGTGTCGCTCAACCGCTTCTGCGGATCCGGCCTGCAGGCGGTGAACTTCGCCGCCATGGGAGTCGCCAGCGGCATGCAGGACCTCGTCGTCGGCGGCGGCGTCGAGTCGATGTCGCGCGTGCCGATGGGCTCGGACGGTGGCGGGCTGCACGGCAAAAACAATCACCTTCTCGAGATCCACCCGATCGTACCGCAGGGGATCTCCGCCGACCTGATCGCCACGGTCGAGCGCATCTCGCGTGGAGATTGCGACCGTTTCGCGTGGGAAACACAGCAAAATACACAGCGAGCCGTCGCCGAACGGCGCTATAAGAGTATTGTCCCTGTCAAGGATCTGGACGGCGCTGTCCTCCTCGATCACGATGAGCATCCGCGCGCCGAAACCACCATCGAAACCCTCGGCTCCCTCAAACCATCCTTCGCACCGGCCGCACGATTCGTTCCCGAAGGCGAAGACGGCCTCAGCCTCGGCCAACGGGTCAACAAGCGCTACCCCGATATCGACAAGCTCGATCACGTCCACACCGCCGGCAACTCCTCGGGTATCGTCGACGGCGCGTCCGCTGTCCTGCTCGCATCAGAGCAGTATGTGAAGGACCATGGTCTGAAGCCGCGCGCTCGCATCATCGCGACCGCGACCTGCGGTGCCGAGCCGGTGATCATGCTGACCGCCCCGGTCCCGGCCACTCGACGGGCATTGAAGAAGGCCGGGATGAGCATCGGCGACATCGACCTGTTCGAGATCAATGAAGCTTTCGCCGTGGTTCCGTTGAAAGTGATGCGCGACCTCGGCATTCCGCGCGACAAGGTCAACGTCAACGGCGGCGCCATCGCCCTCGGCCACCCGCTCGGCGCGACCGGCGGCATGCTCCTGGGTACACTCCTCGACGAGCTCGAAAGGCGCGACTTGACGACCGGCCTGGTAACACTCTGCATCGGCGGCGGGATGGGCGTCACCACCATCGTCGAGCGAGTCTAATGAAGTTCGCTCTCTTCTACGAAATTCCCGTCGCCCGTCCCTGGAACGACAGCAGTGAGCATCGCGCCTATCACCAGGTGCTCGAGCAGGCGATCCTCGGCGATCAACTCGGTTTCCACAGTGTCTGGACCGTCGAGCATCACTTCCTGGAAGAGTTCTCACACTGTTCGAACCCCGAGATCCTCTACGGAGCGATCGCCGCGCGCACCAAGAACATCCGCATCGGTTACGGCGTCAGGTTGTTGCCGGCACCTTACAATCACCCGATCCGCACGGCGGAATCGGTGGCCGTGCTCGACCTTCTGAGCGACGGCCGCGTCGAGTTCTGCACCGGGCGTTCGTCAACGCGAGCCGAGCTCGAGGGCTTCGGCGTCGATCCGCACGCCACTCGCTCCATGTGGTCGGAAGCGTTGCATCACATCGTCGGCGCGTGGACCGAGGACTTGTACAAAGCAGATGGAAAGCACTGGCAGATGGGCGGGCCACGGCGCGTGCTTCCCAAACCGTTGCAGAAGCCGCACCCGCCGATGTGGGGTGCCACCAGCAGTCCCGACGGCCACCGCGAGATCGGCCGTCATGGCCTGGGCTTGTGCTCCTTCACGGTCGGGGTTCCGCCCGAAGAGCTCGGCGATCGGCTCGCCCTCTATCGGGCGGGGTTGGCGGAGTGCGAGCGGCCAGTGGGCAAGTTCAAGAATGAACAAGCTGCGACCTTCACCATGGTCCACTGCGCATCCACCAACGCAGAAGCCTTCGCAGATGCGGAGGAGTCGTTCCCCTGGTACGTGAAGACGGCAGTTACCCACATCGCCAGCCTCGCCGACTGGATGGCGGGCAAAGATCTCGGCACCTACGCCTATGCTGAAGCGTTGCGCAGTGTCCGCGAGGGCGGCGGCTTCGATCACCTGAGCTTCGATTTCCTCAAGGACAGCGGTTCCGCCGTCGTCGGCGACCCGGACCGCTGCATCGAGATCGCCAAGCGCTACGAAGCGGCCGGCTGCGATCTGCTGCTGTGTCTGGTGAACCCGTACAAGATTCCCCACGAGAAGGTGATGAAATCGATCGAGCTCCTTGGAGAACGCGTGTTGCCGGCTTTCCGGTGAACTGAGGTCGACTCAGGCGAGGTCGATCGCCAACACGGTTGCGTACTCGTCGATCAGGCGCTCCGGCATCTCAATCCGAATCTCACCTGATGGGTCACCGATCACGGCGTCCATCGCCGAGAAGCGCGCGCTGTACGCCAGAGTTTCGTTGCTGCCGAGACAAGTGACGGCTTGAATGCTCTTCAGCGGTACGCCGCGAACCGTGACGCTGTCGTACGGCCGGAACGGTAGAATCAAGTAGACGCGCTGGCCGCGGCGGGTCGACATGCCACCGAACTGCCAGGCTTCGAGACCGGGCTCGACGCCGATGACGCTGTCGCGGTGTCGTTCCATCCAGGCAGCCAGCGCTTGCAAGCGCTCGATCTGCGTCGACGGCAACGCGCCGCTGCCCATGGGGCTGACATTGAGCAAGAGATTGCCGCCGCGGCTGACGACTTCGACCAGGCGATGGATGATCTCGCGGGCGTTCTTCAGCTCCGTGTCGTCCGGATCGTAACCCCAGCTCTCGCCAATCGTCATGCAAGCTTCCCACGGCTCAGCCGACGCGGTCGCCGGGATGAACTGCTCAGGCGTCTTGTAGCCGTCGACTCCCGGAAGACGGTCATTGAGGACAATCTCGGGTTGGAGTGAACGGATCAACGCTTCGACCTCGTTCGATTGCCACATCTCCGGCGTGCGCTCCCAGCCGCCATCGAACCAGATGAGATCGATCGGTCCGTAGTTGCTGAGCAGCTCGCGCAGCTGCTTGAACATGTCATCTCGAAATCGCTTCCAACGTTCCTCGCCGGGAAACGGCGGCGTCTGTGCGAAGCGGTACGGCAACAAGTCGGGCGTCAGCCGTGGATAGTCCGGATGACTCCAATCGGCGAGCGAAAAGTAGAAGCCGACGCGGATCCCGGCAGCGCGCATGGCGTCGGCGAACTGCCGCACGATATCCTTGCGATACGCCGAATGTTCGATCGAATGCTTCGACGTGGCCGTGTGGAACATGGAGTAACCGCTGTGATGCTTGGTGGTGAGGACGGCGTACTGCACACCCGCGCGCTTGGCGAGCGCCGCAAGCGCAACCGGGTCCCATTCTTGCGGATCAAACGCGGGGGCCGAGCTGTTGTACTCATCGAGCGTCACCTGACGCAGGCGTCCATGAAAGATGTTGGCCGTGCGTGCCTGCGGCACTGCCTCGATAAACTCATGGATCGGGCGATCCCCCAGGCGAGGCTCACCGGCGATCGACCAGCCGATCTCGAGCCCCTGGCGGCTGGCATGATCCCAATGCACGAAGAGGCCGAGGCCGGCGCCTTTGAACCAGGTCATCGTCCCCTCCCGGCGGAGCGGTTGCCTTGACTGCGAGTTTCGCCGCACCCTATGGTCGCACCTCCACACATTACTGCCACGGAGCTCCTTCGCATGCAGAAATCGTCCATCTTGATCATTCCGATCATCGTCCTGATCAGCGCATGTAGCAACGACGGCGGCGGTGGTCCACCGCCAAATGTCGGCGCCGTCGCCATGTTTTCGATTGATCCCCAGAGCCCGAACAACCCCTTTCCGACCAACCGTTTGCTCGACGCCGGCGGCCACGTGCAGGTACCGTCGGCGATCATCGAGAAGGTTTTGCCCGACGAGCCTCGCTTTGTGACGGCGCGCAACTACCTGCGCCGTGCCGCCGACGAGCTCGAGCAACTGACCGGCTTCAGCATCTTCGCACCGATCCGCGTCGTCCTCGACGGCCCGGCCGATATCCGTGAACGCGAAGATCGACGCGGCATCTTCTTGATGCGCCAGGATGATCCCAGCGAGCGGATCCCCACGCGCGTCGCCGCGGTGACGCCGGAGATCTCTGGCGATTACGCCATCGAAATCGAGCCGTCGATCCCACTGGCCGCCAAGACCGAGTACGTCTACGCGGTCACCAACGATGTACGCGATACCGACGGAAACCGGCTCAGGGCAACGCCAGTGCTCACCGACCTGCTATGCAACGGCGCCGGCGACGACCAGGCGCTGAGCGCTTGGCTGGCGGCACTCGGCCCGGCGTTGGCGGAGCTTGAAGACAAGGGCGTCGGCTGCGACGACATCGCCGTCATCGACTACTTCGTCACCCAGCCGACGACCGACACTCTCATCGCCATCCGCAATCTCTTCGACGAGGGCATGCTGCCTTACGCCGACCCCGTCTTCGAAAACTCCCCGGTGCCCAATTTGGTGACCGGGATCTTTGAAGAAGGAACCCCAGAGTTCGAGGCACTCGTCGGCTCGCCTACTTCGGAGGCGATCAGCGCCGTCGCCGTCGGCAGCTTTCCATCGTACGAGTTCCGTGGCGCCGGGCGCGTCTTCGATCCTGCCCGCGTCAGCGGTGAGATCGTGCCGCCGGTGACTCACCTCGACTTCTACGTCGCCTTTCCGAAGGCACCGCCACCGCCCGAGGGATATCCGCTGGTGATCTACGGACACGGGCTCAGCCGCAGCGGCGCCGACGCCATTGGTACTGCGAACAGCTATCCCGATCTGCCTATGGTGTGGGCCGGGATCTCCGCGGTCTCGCACGGGCGCCGCGGCAATTTTCTGGGCTTCTTCAATCTGGCCAATGTGCTGGCGACGCGCGACAACTTCCGTCAGACGATCGCCGACTTCATGCAGTTCGAGCGCATGATCCGCCACACCGAGCATCCGCTGTTCGCCGACATCGACCGCAACCGCATCGAGTATTACGGCGTCTCCCTCGGCGGCATCATGGGCGCTCTGTACATGGGGTACGAGTCGGATATCCGTGTCGGCCTGCTCAATGTTCCAGGCGCGGGCTTGCCGAACATCCTCGCCGGATCGGACTTCATCGGCGACTTGATCAATCCGTTGATTTCGATCCAGCTCGGCATGTCGGTAACCGACCCGCTGTTCCCGATCGTGCAACATCTATTTCTGCAGTTGGCGCAATGGACACTGGACCCGGGTGATCCGATCAGTACGGCGCCGTTTCTGCTCGGGCCCGAGACGTTGCCGGGCGTGCCGCCGAAGACCCTGCTGATGCAGATGGGGATTACCGATTCGATCGTGCCGAACAACACTTCCGAGGACCTGGCGCGGGCGATGCGCATCGCCGACGTCAAAGACAGCAAGGGATGTGAGAACGCCAATGGCTGCAGCGGTATCTGGCGCTACGTCATGACCGAGTACGATCAGCCCTCCGATTGCGGCCACCTCATTTCATTTGTGGTCGAGGAGTCGCATCGACAGGCGCTGAACTACCTGTTCACCAACGGCACCGAGATCGAAGATGGCAGCCCGCGCATCGCGCCCGATAATCGGCCTGAATGTCCCGATCTTTCGCAGATCGGCCTCGGTGGATGACCTCATCAGCCCCGGGTAGGGGCGGCACTCCTACGCCGGGGGTGAAGCCCCTGGCTCTGTGAGCGACGCGCGGGACCGATCGGGCAGACATAGCTCTATCGGCAAACAGCCGACGCACGAGGCTCTTGTCACAGACTCTTCCCGCTCGTTTGCCCATCAAGCGCGGTGGCGAGCTGCCGCATCACATCACCGGCGGTGACCGTGCGCGGTGTTCCATCCGTGGGCGGTTTGCCGCCTTTGCCGCGCAGCGGAGCGAGATCGACGTCGGCTGCCTGACGGCGCAGCTTGCCGACGGTGCAGTTGTCGCGACCGCCGAGCTTCGAGAACGCATCGAGCTGGAAGAAGCGCAAGGCGTTGCCGTGAGTGATCGCGTCGATCTCGTCGTCGCCGACACCTGCAAGGCTCTTCATCAGCCGTTCCGGCGCGTGCGGCCACGTGCTGTCGGAATGCGGGTAGTCGCACTCCCAGGAGATGCGGTCGACGCCGATCTCATGGCGCAGCTTGATGCCGACGGGATCATCAATGAAGCAGGTGAGAAAATGTCGCTTGAATACGTCGCTCGGCTTCTCCTTGCCGAAGTCCTGATGTGTCCACGCATGGTGGCGCTCGTAGAGATAGTCGACCCGATCGAGGAAGTACGGAATCCAGCCGATCCCACCCTCCGACAAGGCGATGCGCAGGGCGGGAAACTGTCGCAGCGCGCGTGAGAACACCAGATCGACAGCCGCATGAAAGCAATTGATCGGCACGCCGGCCATGATCGTCTCCACCGGAGCGTCGAGCGACGGCGGCGCCGGCGCGCCGGCGCTGCCGATGTGCATGCAGATCACCGTGCCCGTATCGCAACACACCTTCCAAAACGGATCCCACGCCGCGTCGTGGATGCTCGGCAGGTCGACGCACGTGACGTTCTCGGGCAGCGTCACCGCGTGACAGCCCTTGGCCGCGACGCGGCGCACCTCGTCGGCCATCAGGCCTATGTCCCACAACGGCACTTGTGCGAGCGGGATGAACCGTCCGGGATACGCGCCGCACCATTCATCGATGTGCCAATCGTTGTAGGCGCGCAGCATGATCAGCGAAGTCGCCTTGTCCTGTGCCGTCGCCCACAGTTTGCCGCAGAACGACGGAAATGATCCGAAGCACATCGAGGCGAGAACGCCGTTGACGTTCATGTCGCGAATGCGCTCGTGGACGTCGTAGCAACCACGCCGCATCTGATCGTAACCTGTGGGCTCGTAGCCGTATTCCTCCGGCGGCCGTCCGGCGACGGCGTTGAGACCGACGTTGGGCCGCAGTTGCCCTTCGTACTGCCACATGTCGTCGCCGTCCTTGCTCTTCACGATGCGCGGCGCTTTCGACTTGTGCTGCGGCGAGAGATGCCGGTCGAACATGTCGGCGGGCTCGACGACGTGGTCGTCGACACTAACCAGGACGAGATCATCGATACGCATGATTCATTGCCCTCGTAGCTGTCATCCTACTTGTATCCCTTCATGATGTGTTCAATCCACCACTGCGGCGCGGCACCAAGAAGTTTCTGAAGATCCGGATAATCCCACCAACGCACGATTTTTCCGTCGTGGATCTCGTGGACGGAGCAAAATGGGATCGTGACCTTCTCACCGCTTGGCCAGTGCCATTCTTCCGCGTGCTCGGTGATCACGACGTCGTCCTCGGCAACCATCAGCCGGGGATGGTGAAAGATCCCCGCAAGCGGTTCGAGTCCGAGACGCAGGCGCGCGGCGATCTCCTTGGGGCCGCGGGCGACGTCGTCCTCGGGCGTCGGTACATCGGTGTATTCGCCGTCGTCGGTGAAGTATGCGCCGACGGCGTCGAAGTCGCGGCGGTAGAGGTCCGCCCAAAAGCGTTCGACGAGCTTCTTGTTTGCCGCCGGGTCGCCCATGCTCAAGGTCCTACCTTCATGGATCGCTGCGATACAAGCGATAGCTGTACGTGCGAGCGGCAATGTTTCCCGTCGCAGGGTCAAGTCCGAGATGCCGGACGATGATCTCCGCACGATCCGCCTGCGGCACTGCTTCGAGGACCTTTCTCGAGAACTCGTCCGGTTCGACCAAAGTTCCCCAGGTTTCGCGCCGCTGCATGAACTCGAAGCGCGAATGCGCTATCGCGCGTCTCTCGGCCACGGCCTGCTCCAGCGGCAGACGGACACCGTCGACGTCAACGAATGCGTCGATGCTGATTGGGATCTTCGGCTGACAGTACATCGCCCAGCCGAAGAAACGCCACGGACTGACGTCGTAGCGCGCCACCAGGCCGCGATGAATTGGCGGCCACAGCGCTAAAGCCACCAATCCCAACGCAACGACACACCTTTTCGTATCGGTGCTCAATTGAAGTAGACCTCCGGCGCCAGCAACCGCATCGCAAGCAGGCCGGCATAGAACAGTGCGAACAACGGCAGGACCTGCAGGTTGGCTCGTGGCGCAAACAGCAACAGCATGTTGACCAAGAGCCCACCGAACAACAGCTCGCGTGCGGCTGTCTGCAACGCGACGGTAAAGACGATCGCCGCCAGCATTCCAAACGCCCGCGTCCGACTCCACAGCAGGAAGGCCGGCGCCGCCATCTCGAAGGCGTACACTGCGTTCGACAGCACGACGACGGCGACGGAATCCACAGCAAACGGTCCCGCCCCCTCGCTCATCGGCAGGCTCTGCAAGCGCGACAGCTCCGCTGCGGGCAGCAGAGATCCGAAGGCTTGAGCGAAGCTCGGCTTCAACGCGATGAAGGCGCCGAGGAACTGGGCGTCGAAGTAGGTGCCGTACAAAACTTTCTGCAGGCCGGAGGAAAACAAGACGATCGCCACCATCCAGCAGAGAGCCTGCTGCAAGATGCTACGTTCCTCCGGCAGTTGGCGATCGAGCAGGGCGAGCAGTGTGACTCCGGCGAGCTCGAGAAGAGAATGGTTGGACGCCGCCGGAAATGTCGCCAACATCTTGCCGAAGAGAATCAGTGCAATCATCGCAGCCGCCGGACGTGCCCAATTCCGCTTGAGGGCTGCCAGCGCAACGACCGTGACGGTGATCACAACGAGAAGCTTGGCGTCGCCGGCAGGGACATAGGGACGAAGCGCCCACAACCAGATCCTGGTCGTCACGTGCATGAGCAGGATCAGCTCGAAGGCCCGCAGTACGGCGATCTGGTCGGCGCCGCCTTCCGCACCAGGGAGCGCCAAGATCCGCCGCCACCCGTTCATCGCTTGGTTTTCTTGCGACCGGGACGGCGACGAGGTTTCCACTGGTTCTCTCTCAACGAGATGCGGCCGAGCTCATCGAACCCGACGCCTTCAGCCTCGAGCAGGATCCTCTGCAGATGGTCCGCGCCGGGCTCGGAGCGCGGACTGACACGGCCGCTGGAATTGACCACGCGCTGCCACGGCAGATTGGACTCGGTCGACAGTGTGTTCAGCGAATAGCCGACCTGGCGCGCGCGCCCGGGTAGGCCGGCGAGCTCCGCCACCTGGCCGTAGGTCGCGACGCGGCCGCGCGGGATCCGTCGAATAATTGCATAGAAGCGCTCGTATGTGCGGCTCATGGCACGTGGCTTATGGCCTATGGCGTATGGCCTGTCGCCCGCGGTAATGCCCCATCCGCCATGAGCAATACGCTATAGGCCAAACTCCATTCATCTGTTGAGAGTGGTATCGCAGTTGTTCTATATGCCAAGTCTCTCAGCGGTTCGTAGCGCATGAATCCAAGCTTCGATCGATAGGAGTAAGGAATGCAGCAGTTCGTTCGATTCGCGGCAATGTTTGCGATGCTCGTCCTTTGGACGGCAGCCGGATTCGCCCAGGAGGGAGCGGACAAACCCGCTGCCGCGGCTACTGACGGTCTCAAGCCGGGCGACGTCCTGAATCAAAGCAATTGGCAGCTGGCCAAGGACCTCCTCCCGCCAGAGATCCTCAAGCACTATGAGACCGGGGCCTATGCGAACAAAATCGTCGACTGGCCTCTGGGCACCTACGGCTGGGCGCCGGAATTTCTCGAAGCTAGCGAGAAAAACGACGGCCGCTACGACATCGGCGATCGAGGTCACATCGTCGAAAAAGCCACGGGCGAACAGCCACTGCGCATCCTCGGATATCCATTTCCGAAGATCGATCCAAAAGATCCGAATGCGGCGACCAAGATCCTGTGGAACTTTTTCTACATCACCTGGTACTACGGCAACCTTCACGTCGAGTCGCAGGTCAACTGGATGTCGCCGACCGGTTTGGAACGGCGCTCGGACCAGGACGTCAGCTTCATGTTCTTTGATGGGCAGCCGGAGCGATATCAGGTGCCCAATCCGGAAAACTTCCTCTCGAAGCAGCTCGTCCGCACGCTCTATCCCGCCGACTTGCACGGCACCTCGGCACTGGCGTGGCGCTACCGCGATCCGAACAAACGCGACTCGGCGTGGGCGTTCGTGCCGGCGTTACGGCGCGTCCGCGCCATCAGCCCGGCCAATCGTTCGGACGGCTTTCTCGGCTCCGACATGAGTCAGGACGATGGTCCTTTCTTCGACGGCAAGCCGGAGGACTTCACCTGGACGCTCGAAGGTGATGTCGACCAGTTGCGCGTCGTCGATCCTCTCAACATGGAGGGCAAGTCCAACGCGGTGTGGCTGGACACCGGTGGCTGGCGCTCCGTTTGGGCGGACGATCTACAGCAATTCGGCTATCAGGATCCGAATTGGAAGGGCTACGCCTGGGCGCCGGTCTCTTGCGCCCTGGCCAAGCGGCGTCTGTGGGTGATCAACGGTGTGCCCAAGGACAAGTATTATCTCTACGGCCGCATCCAACTCTTCATCGACAAGGAAACCTTCCAGGGATCATGGAACCGCAAGTTCAGCTGGCAGGGTGAGCTCCTGAACACGCTGCAAGTGCAGGCGTACAGGGCGCACAAGTACACGCGGCCGGATGGGCAGGTAGACTATCTCCAGGGTTCGAACACGTCCTTCCAATGCGCCGAGAACATCAAGGCCAACCGCGCGACCACGGCCGGGCAGAAGACGGCGCCGCGTTCCGCTCTCGACAGCCGCATCACCTTTGGGTCGACCTATTTCGATACCAGCTCGATGGCACGCGTCGGCAAATGAGGCCGTGAAGCGTCGTTCGCGAAGCGTGAAGCGTGGGGCAACGATCGCCGATGGATCCGGCGGCGCACGCGATTGCCCTCGCCTGCAAGGGCTTCCTCGACGATGAAGAAGGGCTGCGCTTGCATGACCTGGCGCGCGATCACGCTCACCTCGGCCCGATCCTCGAGGTCGGCAGCTACTGCGGCAAGTCGTCGGTCTATCTCGCTGCTGGCGCCAAGCTGCGACGCGGACGTCTGATCTGCGTCGATCATCACCGCGGCTCCGAGGAGCATCAGCCGGGAGAAGAGTACCACGATCCCGACCTGCTCGATTCGGTGACAGGTGCTCTCGACAGTTTGCCGTATTTGCGCCGCGCGCTGCGTCAGGCGGGTCTCGACGACATCGCCGTATTGCTTGTCGCGCCGAGTGTAGTCGCCGCGCAGTTGTGGTCGGTGCCGCTGGGGATGGTGTTCATCGACGGTGGCCACAGCCATGCAACTGCGAATGACGATTACGAATCGTGGTCGCCGCACGTTGCACCGGGTGGTGTGTTGGCGATCCACGACCTGTTCCCCGATCCATCACAGGGCGGCCAGGCGCCGATCGAGATCTACCGCCGCGCATTGGCTTCGAGGAATTTCGAGGAGCTGGAGACGACGAAGACTCTAGGGGTGTTGCAGCGGCGTGGTTGAGCAGATTGGGCCCGCATCGCCGGACTGCTCACAAGCCCCTGGCGTCCTACAGGTCAGTGCTGTGGCGATCCCCTCAAACCGCAGAAGAGTCCCCGTGATAAGCCGGCTGCTCCACCCGCGGCTCACTGAGCTCGAGGAAGAACTCGCTCGTCGCCGAATCTCCGGCGAGAGCATCCGCCGCCAGGATCACGGTCGCCGCCGTCCATGCCGGGCGCTCGGGCGGCCAGAAGAGCTGATTGGGATAGGTGATCCCCATCCAGTAGCCGCCGTCGCCGACACGCAGGCTCTGCGCCCACTCGAACAACGCTTCGGCACGATCGCGCATGCCGACTGCACTCAACGCGATTACCAGCTCGCAACTCTCGGCGACGGTGAACCAATCGCGGTCGCGGACACAACGGCAGCCGCCACAGTCGGCGACAAAGTCGTCGTAGCCGCGCGCCAACCGCAAACGCGCCGCCGGCCCGCGTAAGGCACCCCCGAGGACGGGATAGTACCAATCCATCGAATAGCGTCCGGGCGGCTCGGGGACCGAGGAATTCAAGAAGACCTCCTCTCCTTCGCGCAGGACATCGGCGAGCTGACGCTGGCTCTGGATCAAGAGCGGCCGCTCGTACCCAAGGCGTTTGGCGATGCGCGTCGCACACGCCAGGCTGCCGTGCATCGAAGCACAGCCGGCCAGCAACGGCGCCGGCCAGACGATACCGTTGCCGTCGATCGCCCAGTGGATCGACCCGTCCTCGGCTTGCATGCCGACGACGAACTGCATCGCACGCTCGAGCGTCGGCCACATCTCGGCAAGGAAATCGACGTCGCCGCTGGCGCGATAGTGATGCCACAACCCGCTCGCGAGATAAGCAGCGTGATTGGTCTCGCGCGTCGGATCGATGATCGAGCTGCAGTTGCTCGCCGCCGGCCAGGCGCCTTCTTCTCCCTGGGTGGCGGCGAGAAATCGATAAGCGGCTCGGGCTTCATCGAAGAAACCTAGAACGCTCAGACCCATCGCCGATTGAATGTGGTCCCATGGATCCATTCTCCGTCCGCGAAACCACGGGATCGCTCCATCGGCGCGTTGATGTGCGGCAATCCATTCCGCCGTCCTTCGAAGCTCTTCGTAACCGAGAGACCGCATCTCGCTACCTTTCAAATGCGCTACGTCGACTGCGTGAATCCTCCACGCTCTTCATGCAGACCGCCGCCACCAACTGCTCGCGCGGCGCCGCCACGTGCCGCCGCCGCGGTACCAGCGCGAGCTGCCGTATCAGACCGGGCTTGCGCGCGTAGAAAACTTCACTCTTGCCGATGACCGGATTCAGTAGCCATTCCAGCAAGCGTAACGCACGCGGCTTGGCGAACATGTCCCACACCAGGAAGCGGTGGTAGGCGCCAACGATGCCGCCGGTTCGCTCGAGACCGACAGCACACTTCAGCCACCAGTACGGCGCGTGCAAGGCGTGCGCGAAGTGAGCGGCGTAGAGCTCGAAGTCGTGCGCGGCGATCTTGCGCATCAGCGCACTGCGTCGATAGATCCGCACGTGGCCGCCGGGCGTGTCGCGATACTCACGCGACAACGCCCAGCACAGTAGCTCGGGGCCAAACCGCGGCACCGAAACGACGACCTCGCCACCACGCTTCAAGACTCGATGGATCTCATCCAATGCCTTGTCGTCATCGTGCAAGTGTTCGAGAATCTCTGAAGCGATGACGCAATCGAAGCTCTCGTCGGCAAACGGCAGCGCGTAGGAGTCACCGCGCAGGGCCAGCCATGGACCGGCATCGTGCACGGCCGGGTAAACCGCACCATCGTCGTCCATGGCAGCGATCGATGCCGCCGTCCGGGTGATCTCCTCGTCCTTGATGTCGAGTGCAACGACAGCGACGCCGGAGACCAGACGAATGGCGCGCGCATGTCGGCCTTCGCCGCAGCCGAGGTCGAGGACAACCGCTCCCGGCGGGAGGCGGAGACGGTCGAGCTCGACGGTCAGCATGCTTGCCGCCCTTCGATGAGCTCGCGGTAGATGTCGACCATGCGCTCGGCGGCGCGGCGCCACGCGAACAATTGCTGCACTCGTTGTCGCCCGGCCGCACCCATCGCGCGCCGGCGATCGGGAGCAGCAAGAAGCTCGGCGATCGATTTCGCCATGCTCTCCGTCGACGCCGGCGGCACCAGCAAGCCGGCTGTGCCGTCCGTGCCGACGACTTCCGGTAGGGCTCCGGCGCTCGTGCTGACCACCGGCACTTCACAGGCCATCGCTTCAGCCGCAGGCAAACCGAAGCCTTCGTACAGCGATGGCACGACGGCGATGGTGGCCTCGGCATAGGCACGGGCAATTTCCACGTCGCTCAGAGTTCCCGTGAACTGGACGGCGTCCCGCAAACCGAGCTCGAGGATCCGACGATTCGTCGCTTCGTGACCGTCGCGACCGACGACCTTGAGAGTGAGCTGTGGACGAATGGCGCGTACCGCGGCGAAGGCTTCGAGCAGGTAGCGGAAGCCCTTGAGCGGTGCCGTTGCCGAGATCGTGCTGATCAAAACATCGGAGCGCCGCTCGACTGCCGGTTGCGGATGGAAGATGTCGAGATTGACGCCGTTCTCGACGACGCGGATTCGCTTTCGATCGATACCGAAGTCGCGTTCAATGTCGGCCGCCGAAGCGTGCGAGACGGTCGCCAGGCAGTCGAGCTGACCGGCGACGCGAATCTGCCTTGGAATGAAGCTGTACCAGCGCCGAACACCGAGTCGTTTCAAGCCGTTGGTGGCCGAAGCGTAAGCGATGTCGCGATCAACGGTGATCGGATGATGAATGGTCGCCACCACGGGGACGTGCTTGCGCATATCGAGCAAGCCGTCACCGAGTGACTGGTTGTCGTGGACGATATCGTAACGATCGGACGCAGGCAGATCGCGGTAGGCGCGAGCGAAGCGGCGTGTAAACGTGACTGGCTCGGGAAACCCGCCGGTGATCGTGGTGAGCCATTCGACCAGATTGATCGGATCGCGCAGCTCGGCGAAGGAGGGCCGGCGAAAGAACGCATCGGGGTTCCACAGGTCGAGGCTGGGAATCTCGCGTAACGTGACACCGGCATCGAGGTGCGGATACGGCTGCCCGCTCCAGACATCGACGGTATGTCCGAGCGCCGCCAGCTCGCGCGTGATGTGGCGCGTGTAGACGCCCTGACCGCCGCAATGCGGGTTGCCGCGGTAGGTGAGGAAACAAATGCGCAGGGGAGCGGGCGACATCAAAAGTGTGGTTCGCGCCAAATCTGCAGTTTGTACCCGAAAGACGGCGACGCGAAGCGCGCCGCACCGGAACGCCCGGCGGACAAGCGATTACAATGGTGCCGCCGGTGATGCAATGGTTCGAAGACCAAGCAGCCTTGGGGGCAAGCTGAGTATTGGGATCTTCCTCCTTTTCCAAAGGAGTCGAGGAGGATTGGATCGCGCGCTCGTAATCGGACTTGCAATCGCAGTATTAGGATCTGATGAACGAGAAGCGAAGCGATCAGAAACCCGCACCCCTCGCCGGTGTCCGCGTCGTTGAGAGTGCACTTCTCGGCCCCGGCGCGACTGCCATGCACCTGGCCGACCTCGGCGCCGATGTCATCAAGGTCGAAGCACCCGGCACCGGTGATTACGTCCGCAAAATGGCGTGGCCGATCATCGACGGCGTTTCATTGCTGCATTGGCACATCAACCGCGGCAAGCGCAGCCTGACGCTCGATCTGCGCAAACCCGAGGGGATCGAGACCTATCTTGAGCTCGTGCGCCGCGCCGACGTCGTCATCGAGGCCATGCGTCCCGGAGCCCTGGCGCGCCGCGGGATCACCTGGGAACGCATGCGCGAAGTGAATCCGCGCATCGTGTTCTGCATGGTTTCGGGATACGGCCTGACCGGTCCGTACCGCGATATGCCGAGCCACGGAATTGCCTACGACACCTGGGCGGGCGTCGTGCGTCCGGCCATCGACGAGAACGGTTGGCCAACGATTCCGAGCTACACGACGATCGGCATCCACGCCGGGCCCCTGTACGCCGCCATGGCGATCCTCGCTGGCGTCATTCGCGCGCGTGCCACCGGAGAGGGTTGCCAGCTCGAGGTGGCGCAGAGCGATGCGGCCGCTGCCTTCTGTTGGAACGGTATCGAAGGCAACAAAGCATACGAACGGCCGGAGAGTGAGGTGACCGGCAACGACGGCGACGGCACCGGCGAGCGCCGGCCGGTCGGCGAGAACACCATGCGCGATTCGGTGCGCTATCAGATCTATGCCTCGAAGGACGGTCATGTCCTGTTCATGGCCTCCGAACGAGAGTTCTGGAAGAACTTCGCCGAAGGCATCGGACGGCCCGAGCTCTTCGAGCGTGAACCCGGGGCGCGCTTCGCCGACCACGCGCGCGGCAACGTCGCGCTGCGCCGCGAGCTGGTTGAGATCTTCAAATCGCGAACGACGGCCGAATGGATCGAGTTCGGCAAGCGCGTGAACACGCCGATCGCGCCGGTGAACACCACCAGGACGATCGCCGACGATCCGCAGTTCCAGGAACGATTTCCGTGGCTGCCGTTTCGGCAACACGGCACCGATCTGATGCCGTCGCCGATCCGGTTGATCGACGAAGAGCTACCGGTACCGACCAAGGCACCGACGGTCGGGCAGAACAGCGACGACGTCCTCGCCGACGTCCTCGGGTACGGTGCCGAGCAGATCGCCGCACTGCGAGCGAAAGGAGCGCTCGGCTAGGACCTGCGGTCAGCGTTCTTTTCTATGGCCGCTCCCCGTTGGGTCGCTGCGGGCTGTCAAGTTCGACAGGCTGCTAGACGTCCAAATCACAAATGCCGCATTGCGCACTTGCGAGCGATTGAGTTAGTCGTACGCGCGTGGGTCGGTTTCTCTTCACCTGCGCCATCGGCACCTGGCTGGGTACGGTCGTCAGCTTCTCGTACGTTTTTCTGCCGACGATTCACGCCACGATGGAGGGTTTGCCGGCGCGCCGCCTGCTGCACCGGTTGTTTCCCTACTACTACCTCACCGGAATCGGCTGCGGCCTCGTCGCGCTCGTCGCCGTCGCGTTCGCTCCGGTGAGTCCGTCGCTACCTCTGGGCGAACGCGTTCGCTTGGCGGTGCCGGTGGCATTCGCCCTGCTCTGCACCCTCGGTGCCTGGCAGCTGCTCCTGCCCCACATGGAGAGAATCGATTCGCAGGCGGCACCGGAAAAGTACGCCCGCGTGCATCGCTTCGGCGCGATGCTGAATACCACTGTGCTAGCGGCGCTCATCCTGGTGATGGCGGCGGTGACGACGAGGTAGAACGATGACGGCTTACTCTTCGCGCTCGAACCGTCGCCACGCGCCACCGATAAGACGCTCGTGCGGCAGGTAGAGGCTCTTGTACTCCATCGTGCGCGAGCCGGCGACGAAGAGGCCGAGATAGAGATAGCGCAAGCCCCACCGACGACAGAGCTCGATCTGCTTGAGGATCGAGTAGGCGCCTGGACTGAAGCGCGAGTAGCGCGGATCGTAGTAGCAATAGACGGCGGAGAGCGCGTCGGAAGCGCGGTCGGCGACGGCTACACCGACCAACTTGCCCTTCAAACGGTAGGTGATCTCGATCGAGTCGACACAACTCTCGACGAGAAACTGCACGTAGCCATTCGCGTCGATCAGATCGTTGCCGAACAGCAGCCCGCGGCCGACCTTGTGACGATTGTAGAGGACGACGCGATCGAGGCTCACAGTCGGGCGCCCGACCCTGGTTTGCAGGATCTTGTCACCGCGACGCAGCACGCGACGTTGAGTTGTCGACGGAATGAACTCGGCAACGTCGATCCTCAAAGGCTCACAGGCGCAACACGTCGGACAACGAGGGCGATAGAGCAGCACCCCTTCGCGGCGGTCTCCGCCGTGCAGCCGGCGCGACAGCTCTTCCGGCGTCAACCTCCGGCTCGGCAGGCGCATGGGCAAACGCGCTGTCTGTCCGGACAAGTACGGGCAACGAGTCAGCTCGTCGTAAACCAAGCGTTCGGGTGGCGTATCGATGAAGCGCGGACTGTTCTTCACCCTCTCCATGATTCGACCTCTTCGGCACCGGATCGGATGATGGCCCTGTAGCTCACACTCCAATGATGAATCGGACGCCGTTTTCGTTCAAGACCAATCATTATCGCGCTCCAGTTGATTCGTCTCGTTTGCGCTCAAAATCCTCCCTCCTTTGGACGAGACTGTCGATAAACGCCACAGGTCCCTCGATACGGCCGCTGAGAAGACAAGGCTACTCGGGACGAACGGAGAAAGGTCTTGTAAATCAAGGCCACAAATCCGCTCGTCCCGAGTAGCCGACGTCTTCGGCGGCGTATCGAGGGACCACTCGCGAGAAAATCGGCAGTCTCGGACAAGGAGGGACCATCCATGCAGAGAGCCATCGTTCAAGCAGGGGCAAAGCCGAGAACGGTGATCTTCCTCCCATTCCAAAGCATGTCCTGAGCCTTGTCGAAGGAGAGGATCGAGGAGGATTGTTTGCCGGCCATCTCGCGCCACAACCGCACCACGTGTAATTTGCGGGAATGGCTGACTCGGTGGACCTCGACGTAGTACGTGCCGTCAACAGCGGTGTGAGCGGCTTTGACAGTGTCATGGGTTTTCACGTCGTACACGCCTCAAAGGATGAAATCGTCCTCGAATACGAGATCGACGATCGCCATCGCCAACCGTATGGCATCGTCCACGGCGGAGTGCATTGCGCCGCGGTCGAGACCGCGTGCTCGATGGGCGCCGGTTTCAACGCAGCGGAGCGCCAACAGGCGGTGGTCGGCATCGAGAATCACACCAGCTTCCTGCACGCCGTCCGTTCCGGCCGGGTCCGTGTGACGGCGCGTCCCCTGACTCGCGGCCGCCGCTCGCACGTGTGGGAGGCGACGGCGCGCGACGAGGACGGCAGGATCGTTTCTACTGGTCGCGTGCGCTTGCTGTGCCTCGACCCCGAGACCGTGCTGGCGGGCGAGAAAGTGCAAGTCCGAGGCAAAACCGCGAAAACCTGACCGCACCGGCGCTCGCGGCGGGCCTGGACTTGACTGACGAACGTCAGCTGACGTATGTCGCAACTTTGCCCATGCCGAACCACCCGACTCATCCCGACATCCGCCTGGTCGACGGCGGCTTCTACGCTGACGATCCGCATCGCCACTGGGCGTGGATGCGGGACAACGCTCCGGTGTACTGGGACGAGCAAGGTCAGGTCTGGGGGATCACCCGCTACGACGACGTGCTGACGGTCTCGAAGAACCCGAAAGTCTTCTGTAGCGCCCGCGGCATGCGGCCCGACGCCCCGCCGATGGCGTACATGATCGGCCTCGACGACCCCGAGCACAAGAAGCGCAGAAGTCTGGTAAACAAAGGGTTCACCCCCAATCGCGTCGCCCATCGCGAGCCGCGCATCCGCCAGCTCTGCGTCGATCTCGTCGAAAAAGCGCGCGCCAAGGGTCAGTTCGATTTCGTCATGGATCTGGCGGCGTGGCTGCCGCTGATCGTCATCGGCGACATGCTCGGGGTGGACGAGGACGCCTATCCGGATCTGCTGCGGTGGTCGGACGACATGATCCTGGGAACCGGTGCGATCTCCCTGGAACGCATGCAACGCGCCGAGAAGGCGTTCATCGACTACCTCGACTACCAGCGCGCCGTCATCGAAGACCGGCGCGCAAAACCCCAGCAGGAAGATCTCGTTAGTATACTGGTGCACGCCGAGATCGACGGCCAGAAGTTGACCGACGACGAGATCCTGCTCGAGACCCTGCTGATTCTCATCGGCGGCGACGAGACTACACGGCACGTCATCACCGGCGGCATGTACCAACTCCTGCAGCACCCAGCGCAGCTGGCCCGCCTGCAGCGCGAACCAGCAACAATCCCGATCGCAGTCGAAGAGATGCTGCGTTGGGTCAGCCCGATCCAGAACATGGCCCGCACGGCCACCCAGGATACGGAGCTGCGCGGCGAAACAATCCGCGAA
>Ga0187892_10003027_pt1 | contig 31768 bp, 33 predicted proteins | sample MA1701073metaG_FD_139345 | JGI IMG/M metagenome (GOLD analysis project Ga0187892, IMG submission 139345) | Bio-ooze microbial communities from a basaltic lava cave in the Kipuka Kanohina Cave System on the Island of Hawaii, USA - MA170107-3 metaG ...
CGAGCACTGGTGAGCGCATCTTAATGGAGACTCGGAATACTGTCAGAATCAAAGATGGGGATAGTGTTCCGATCCGCATCGACATCAAGAACCTTCACTTGCTTCCGCCGGATGGACGATGAAAATGGGTCTCGGAATAGAGGCGACTGAATGATACGGGCTGCTCGCCAGCTGGAGATCATGGCGCTCCTCAGGAAAGACGGGGTCGTGTCCACTACCGACCTCGCGAAGAGGCTGAAGGCTTCGCCGGTCACGATCCGACGCGACATTGAATCGATGGAGCGCGCCGGTCTCCTCATCCGGACTCATGGGGGCGCGACCGCTCTTCCCGCACAGCAGCCGGAGCCGCCGTATTACGAGAGGGAAAGAGAGCACGTTGAAGAAAAGTCCGCCCTGGCGAAACGAGCGGCTGAATACGTGAAGGATGGCGACTCCATCATCCTCAATGCTGGAACGACCATGCGGGGGCTCGCGAGAGAGCTCACGCGATATCGGGACCTTCAGGTGGTTACGAATGGCGTCGACGTTGCGACAGAGCTCATCCAGTCAGACGGTGTCCAGGTGATCCTCATCGGCGGGGTGCTTCGCGCCAAGACGCTGGCCACGGTGGGGCCGCTGGCCGAGGAATCACTGCGTGATATCTACGTGGCGAAGGCGTTCCTGGGCGTCAACGGGATCTCCATCGAATACGGGATCTCGATGTATAGCCAAATTGAGGCTCAGATCAATAAGTTTCTCTTGCGCTCAGCCCAAGAGGTCACGGTGGTCGTCGATTCGAGCAAGTTTGATACTCCTTCTCTGTCACGCATCGCCCCTATCACCGATGTCCACAGGATCATCACGGATAGCAAGATCGACCCAGGCATGAAGCAGCGACTGGAAACAGCCGGTATCGAAATCGTGGTCGTATAGGGGCAGAGCAGCCCCGAAACATTTCCCCCTTGACAGATTATCTGGCTAGGAGGTAACTGTTTGAGCGTTGTATTGCCTATAATGATCGAAAGTAACAGTTACTGAGATTGATAATTACCGATATCGAGTGTTTTCATTGAACCAAAACTGGGAGGATGAAGATGGGGAAGCTCGGAGTGTTCGCCGTCGACTGTGATGGCCATGTGTTCGAGCAGGACTGGATCTGGGAAAAGTACATGGTCGGCCCAATCCGCGAACTGCGGCCTCGAACCGTCCTCGACAATCGGGGACTGAAACGGACGATGCTCGAAGGGCGCCTATACCCCACGCCGGAAGGCCCAGGCGTCGGAAACTTCGGGGGGTTGGACAACGTGTGCTCTCGCCCCGGAGGGTATGATCCGCACGAGCGGTTGAAGGATATGGATGCCGACGGGCTTGACATCCATGTCCTCTTCCCCGGCATTGCCATGGGGTTCCAAGGCATTCGAAACGTAGAGCTGGCGAAAGCTGTCTGTCAGGCCTATAACGACTGGCTCTATGATTTCACGCTCGCGAACCCGGAGCGTCTGAAGGGGATCGCTGTAGTCCCCCTGCAAGATCCCCAGGCGGCTGCCCTCGAAGCTCGCCGCATGGTCAAGAAGGGATTGGTCGGCATCATGGTGGGCCCGTGGGTCGGCCAAGAGGCCAAGCAGCTCGATCACCCCGACCACTATCCGTTCTGGGCCGAAGTACAGGAGCTGGGCGTCCCCGTCTGTCCCCATGCGGCGACCGCCTTCAACCTCCCGTACCCTGGGCTGAACTGGTTCGTCACCAACTTCCAGACGCATATGATCTCTCATTCCTTCGCGCAGATGATGGCTGCAACCAGTCTCGTTGCCGGCGGTATCGTTGAACGATTCCCTCGACTCAAGATTCTCTTCTGCGAGGCGGGCTGCGGCTGGTATCCGTACTGGATCGACCGAATGGACGAACACTACGAGAACATGCCCGAGGATCAACTGAATGGTCTCAAGATGAAGCCCAGCGAATACTTCGAGCGTCAGTGCTGGGTCACATGCGAACCAGAGGAGGAGATGATCGGCGTTGTCGCGAAATTGGTGGGCGACGACAAGGTCATGATGGCCACCGACTATCCCCATTGGGACATGCAAGAGGAGAAGCACTACCGCCGGCTGCTGAATCGAGAGGACATCCCCCGAGCGACCCGAGAAAAGGTGATGGGCCTGAATGCCGCAAAGCTGTTCGGGCTCAGCGCGCCGAAGCAGAAGAACGGGTAGACAGAGAGTCGGAGCGCGAGCGCTTCGGGGCTGCACGTTGTCGCGCTGGGGGGACGCGCGGTGAATGAATCGCTCGAAGAATCGGGTGCATACCTCGAGGCAACGTCCCGCGGCCGGGTGAAAGGAGAGGGGATGCCTGGGTTGAGAGTGTCCATCGTGACAAACGCCAAGGCAGAAACGGCCGCTCACACCAGTGGCCTCTTCTCGTCAAAATGGGAGGTCCTGCTCCAGACAGAACAGGAGTTGGCCGAGGAAATCGAGAATGTCCATGTTCTCATCCCCGGCCACATCACGGTCGGCAAAGACCTGATCGAGCGGGGAAAGAAGCTCAAGCTTATCCACTGTGGCACCGGTTACAACAACGTGGATGTCGAGACGGCATCTCGGCGAGGCATCTACGTTGCCGTCACGCCCAACGTGGCCGCTACCTCGGTCGCGGAGTTGGTCTTCGCCATGATTCTGACCCTCACCAAGAAGCTCCTCCACTTCGACGCTTTGATGAAGGGAGGGGGGTGGAAGACAACCGATTTCATCGGTGTTCCGGAACTGAAAGGGAAGACGTTCGGGATCGTCGGTTTTGGAAACATCGGGCGCCTGGCCGGGCGAATCGCGCGTGGCTTCGACATGAAGGTGCTGGCCTATGATCCGGTGATCCGGATTCAGGAGTCAGACGTCACGCAGTGCGGCTGGGAGATGGTGTTGAGAGACGCCGATTTCATCACCCTCCATGTGCCGCTGACGAAGGAGACGACAAAGCTGATCGGCGAACAACAGCTTCGCATGATGAAGCGGACGGCCGTGCTCGTCAATGCTTCACGGGGGCCGGTCGTCGACGAGCGTGCGCTCGTCCAGGCGCTGCAGGAACGACGGATCGGTGGTGCTTGTCTCGACGTCTTTGAGAAGGAACCTCTCACGCCTGACAGCCCACTGCGCGCGCTCGACAACGTGCTGCTGACCCCGCACGTAGCCTACTGCGCCAATGAGGCTCTTGCCGGCCGCTACCGGTTCTTCGCCGAGAACTGCCAGCGTTTGGTTGACGGGAATGCGCCGGCAATGGTGGTCAATGCGGAAGCGGTCAAAGCAAGTCGCGGCTGAGCCAGAAAGGAGACGATGATGCAGAACCTGAAGAACCTTGTCGGCGGGGCATGGATCGACTCGATCGAGAAGATCGAGGTCAGGAATCCCTACAGCAAGCAACTCGTCGGCACGGTGCCACGGCTCTCCGTCGGCGAAGTCAAGCGGGCCATCGACGCGCTGTACGAGTACGAGCCAAAGCTATCGGCGTGGGAGCGTGCCGAGATCCTGTCCAAGGCCGCGCAGGAGGTCAAGGCCCGGAAACAAGAGCTGAAGGAATGTATCTCGTCGGAATCGGGGATGTCCGTTAAGGACAGCGACAAGGAAGTGGATCGGTCCTTCGGCTTGCTCACGTTCTGCGCCGAAGAGGCTAAGCGCATCAACGGCGAGCAGATTCCGAGCGACACCGATTCTGCCAAGCGCGACCGTGTGATCCTGGCGATGCGGTTTCCCGTCGGGGTCGTCAGCGCAATCGTTCCCTTCAACCGCCCTTTGAACCAGGTCGTAGTCAAGGTCGGACCAGCTCTCGCCGCTGGCAACCGCGTCATCGTGAAGCCAACCGAGCGCACGCCGATGGCGGGAATCAAGCTTTGCGAGATCCTGCTCCACTGCGGACTCCCGCCCCAGATGCTCAGCGTCGTAACCGGGAAGTCGAGCGAGATCGGCAACGAGCTGGCGACGAACCCCAAGATCGATATGCTGACGTTCACCGGGGGCACGGCGACGGGGCGTCACCTGTCGAACATTGCCGGAGTGAAAAAACTCACCTTGGAGCTCGGCGGTAACGACCCCCTCATCGTTCTCGAAGACGCCAACCTGGATCTGGCGGTCAGTCTGGCGACGGCCGGATCGTTTGGCAATGCGGGGCAGGCGTGCCGAGGGATCAAGCGCATCCTCGTGGTCGACAAGGTGGCCGACCAGTTCGTCGAAAAGTTCGTTGAGGCGACGAAGAAGCTGAAGTGCGGCAATCCCTTCGACCCGACGACCGACATCGGGACGATGATCAGCGAGGAGGCAGCCATCGAGGTCGAGAAGGTCGTAGAGGAGGCGCTCCGAGACGGTGCGAAGCTGCTCTGCGGTCATACACGCAAGGAGGCGGAGTATCCGCCAACCGTGCTCGATCACGTCTCGCCGACATCGAAGATTGTAGTCGAAGAGACGTTCGGCCCGACGGCGCCGGTCATCCGCGTGAAGGACGTCGAGGAGGCCGTGCGGATTTCGAACTCGACCATCTACGGCCTGCAGTCGGGAGTTGTGACGAATAACCTGCAGCACATCAAGTACGTCATCAAGCATCTGAAGGTGGGCGCGGTCAACATCAACGAGGGACCGCAGTTCGACATGCCAAATATCCCGTTCGGCGGCGTGAAGCAGAGCGGGCTCGGGCGCGAAGGCGTCAAATATTCGATCCAGGAGATGACGTACGTCAAGACAATCGTGATGTGAGCACATGCCGGCAGCCGCGCTGCTGGCAAGAGATCGCTTCGCACCCGGGAGGAACGGAGGTACTCGATGATGACGAGCGGACGGCGACGGAAGATCCTCATCGCGATGATGGATGGTTTTGGGCCCGAGTATCTCCAAGCCAGTGACATGCCGACCCTGAAAGCGATGATCAAGGACGGCGTCTACAAGACGGTCAATGCCTGCATGCCGACAGTCACGAACGTGAACAATGCCTCGATCTGTACCGGCGAGGCGCCAGAGGTACACGGGATCACGGCCAACTCGTATTTTGACATGTCGTCCCGCGAAGAGCACTACATGGACAAGGCCGAGCTGTTGCTGGCCCCGACGATCTTCGAGAAGGCGCGGAAGGCCGGGATGAAATCGGCGCTGCTGACCGCGAAGGTGAAGACCATCAGGATGCTGCATCGAGGAGCCGAAGTGATGGAAGCGGCCGAGAAACCGACCGAGACGTGGATCGGCAAGCTGGGCCCGGCGCCCGACATCTATTCGGCTGAGATCAATTACTGGATGTGGAGAGCGGTGCTGGTACTCTTGCGGGAGCGGCCGGACATCGATTTGTTTTATTGCCACACGACGGATTACCCAATGCATATGAACGACGCTCTCGGCGACCTCTCGCAGAGCCATCTGCGGGAGATCGACAAGCTGTTCGGGCAGATCCTGAACGAGTGCCCCGAGATGGAATTCTATTTGACGGCGGACCACGGGATGAACTTCAAGAGTCGCTGCTACGATTTCAACAAGTACATGCCGGAGAAGGGGCTGCCCATCTTCTTCTCGATGTCCGCCGAGCGCGATCCGTACATCAAGCATCACCGCACGTTCGGCGGGACCGCGTACGTGTGGCTCAACAAGCCGGGCGACTACGTGAAAGTGGTCGATATTCTCCGACGCGTTGAGGGTGTGGAAGCGGTCTATGGTCGCTACGAGGGTGCATCTCTCTTCCGGCTTCACCCCGACCGGGTCGGCGACCTGCTGGTGTTGGGAGATAAGGACACGGTGTTTGGGCCACTGGATGGCGCCGTAGAGGATCTTCCCAAAGGGTTCCGGACTCACGGATCCCTCCACGAGGGCCTCGTCCCGCTCGTCGTTTACAACGCCAAGGTCGATTTCACGAAGTGGGATGACTACCGGTCAAACTTTGACCTCACGCGCCACCTCTCACTGGAGGGATAGGTGTCGGGCTAAACCTCGATTTGTCTAGGGATGGATGGCAACCGTCGACCTGCTCGTGATCACAACCGGCGTCGCGGTGACCTCGCTGGCGCTACTGTTCGACTACACGAACGGTTTCAATGATAGCGGAAGCATCGTGGCGGCCATGATTTCCTCCGGGGCAATGTCGTTGCGCCAGGCGCTGGTGATGGCCGCGTGCTTTGAGTTTGTCGGGGCCTATTTTCTCGGTACTGCAGTCGCAGAGATGATCGGCAAGGGAATCGTGGAGTTGGCCACCCTCACGGCGGCCGCGATCGCGGCCGCCCTTGTCGGCGCGATCGCCTGGAACTACATGGCTTGGTACCTCGGGCTTCCGGCCAGCTCGTCTCATGCGCTGATCGGAGGGCTGCTCGGAGCCAGCCTGATGGCGAGTGGGACGAGAACGGTGTACTGGTGGAACGTCAGCGCGGTCTACCTCGTGCTGATCATCTCGCCTCTCATCGGGTTCGCCATCTCCTATGTTCTCACGAAGGCTCACCTCTTTCTGTTCCAACGAGTCCCGCCGAGTCAAGCAAACCGAGCGTTCAACCGGCTCCAAGTGTTTTCATCGGTGGCCCTTGCCTTAAGCCATGGCACCAATGACGCGCAGAAGACGATGGCGATCATCACCATGGTCCTGACACTGCTCTACCCGCTCGCGCCCGCGACCGTCGCGCCCTTCTATACCCCGACGGGTAGCGACGCCTTTGCCATTCCGCGGTGGGTCACAGTTACCTGCGCCTCGGTGCTCTCGCTGGGGGTTGCCACCGGCGGGTTGCGGATTTTGCGGACGCTGGGCACGGGTTTTTATCGGATCCGCCCGCTTCATGGATTCACCTCGCTGTCTAGCGCTGCCGCGGTGATCTATGGCGCCTCTCTCCTCGGTTTCCCCGTGAGCACGACTCAGATCTCGTCCTCATCGATCCTCGGCGCCGGCGCCGCCCAGCGGGTCAACGCCGTCCGTTGGGGCACCGTGGCGCATATGGTCGCCGCCTGGATCGTGACGATCCCGGCGTCGGCTATCGTCGCCGCAGCGTGTGAGCCGCTGTTGAGCCGTCTAATCCCTGTCGGGCCCTGACACGGGATCCCAATGCGCCTGTTTCGCCGCAGCTGCGACTTCTTCAAGCTCCTGTCCGCGCAGGTCAGCAAAACGGTCGAGGGCCTCGACGCCCTGCGGCAGTTCAGCCGTACGATGGATCCCGCATACGGCAACCGAGTTAAGACAATCGAGGAGGAAGCGGACGAAATCCGCCGTGTCCTGATTCAGGAGCTGAATCGGACATTCGTCACACCTATAGATCGTGAGGATATATTTTCGCTCTCCCGCGCTATCGATGATGTCCTGGATTACTGCACAACCACAGTGTACGAATTCGAGATCTATGAGCTGAAAGCGGACGAGCGGACCAAGGTGATGGTCGACATCCTGGCCGAGGCGGCTCGGGAGCTGGGCGATGCCGTGAAACATCTCCGCGCGTATCCAGCCCTGTCCACTGAACATGCTGTGCAGGTCAAGCGCCAGGAGAACAAGATGGAGCTGGCGTACCGCATGGCGCTGGCGGAGCTGTTCCGGGGCGCCGATGCGATCTTTATGATGAAGATGCGCGAGATTTATCGACATTTGAGCAACGCCGCGGACCGGGCGGACGAGGCAGCGAACGTGATTCACAGCATTGTGGTTAAACGAGGTCGGACGTGATGGTGGCCGCTAGCGAGTGGGAGCATCACTGGGCCGACCTCGACGGCATTCGTCTCCACTACGTGACACAGGGTGAGGGGCACCTGATGATCCTGCTGCACGGGTGGCCGCAGACCTGGTTCACGTGGCGAAAGATCATGCCAGCGCTCGCGCGTCAATTCCGCGTGGTGGCGCCCGATCTACGCGGGCTCGGCGACTCCGAAAAGCCGACAGCCGGGTACGACAAGCGAACGGTGGCGGGCGACATCGAGCGGCTGATCGAGCATCTGGGCCGCAATTCGGCCACCGTTGTTGGCCACGACTGGGGCGGACCGGTGGCCTTCCGCCTCGCTCTCGATCATCCGAAATCAGTGGAACGGCTCGTTATTATCAATGCCCGTCTGCCCTTGACGGGCGACGCCAATTTTTACCGCCCGGAGTTCGTTAGCGAGCGCTGGTACACGTTCTTCCATCTCGTGCCTGAGCTGCCAGAGCGCCTGGTGAGCGGGAACGTCGACGCCTATATCCGGTATTTCTTGACGCACTGGGCATATCGGAAGGAGGCCTTCTTGGAAGCCGACATTGCCGAGTACGTGCGCGCGTACTCGCAGCCTGGTGCGCTCCGTGCTGGATTCGACTACTATCGGACTCACTTCGATGCCGATCGGGTGCAGTGGCAAGCCGACCGAGAACGCACGATCGATGCGCCGACCCTCGTCCTCTGGGGATGGAATGACCCTACTAACCCACCGGAGTGGACGGACGGCTATCCGCGCTTCATCCCCAATCTCACGATCAAGTTTGTTCGAAGTTGCGGCCACTTTATGCAGGAGGAGCTGCCCGAGGTGGTGGTGGAGGAGATCTTGAAGTGGATCCCCCTCACATGAAACCCTGGGACGGTGTGGGCGGCGCAAGGCTTCTGGAAGAAACGAGCGCCGCCGCCGCGGATGTTCGAGCGCCTCGGCGCATTCCCGGGCTCCGCGGATGCTCGCCCCGGCGTGCGATCACTTGTTCCTCGCTCGCAATGCAATCAGTGTCAGTCATCTGGGCTTCGACGAATTCGAGCAGAAGAATTAGGTGGTGGCGGCCGATCGTCTCGAGCCCTGCGAACGCGCACGGGAGCTTGAGGTGAGCAGGCCGTCGGCCCCGGGGGGAAAGGCGCTGTCCGAAGGAGGAGCCTGATGCCGAGGCATGAGGTGCTGATCGTCGGCGGTGGGATCGCTGGGATGCGCGCAGCGCTTGCGGCTAAGGAGCGCGGCGCGGATGTGGCCTTGCTGTCGAAGGTGCATCCCCTGAGGACACACTCGGGAACCAGCCAGGGCGGGATCAATGCGGCGATGAGCAGAGACGATTCCCCCGAGGCCCACGCCTTTGATACGGTCAAAGGCGGGGACTACCTGGCTGACCAGGACACTGTTGAGCTACTGGCCACGGCGGCTTCCGGCGCGCTCGTCGAGCTGGACCACTGGGGTGTGCCTTTCAACCGGGACGGCGACGGACGTCTCGATCTCAGGTGGCTCTGTGGAGCCGCCCGCGCGCGCGCTTGCTACGTCGATGACATGACGGGGCACGCGATCCTGCAGGTACTGTACGAGCAACTCCTGAAAGCTGATATCCCGACATATGAGGAGTGGGTGACGACCAGGCTCGTGCTCGACGAGGGCGCATGTGTCGGTGTCGTCGCCCTCGAAATGGCGTCCGGCAGCCTGGAAGCCTTCAGCGCGAACGCCGTGGTCCTCGCGACCGGAGGATGCGCACGCGCGTACGAGCCCACCGGCGCCGCCTACGGGGTCGCCGGAGAGGGAGTGAGCCTAGCGTACCGAGCGGGTGCGACGCTGATGGACATGGAAATGGTGCAGTTCCATCCCCTCGGTCTGAGGGGCAGAGGACTGATCCTGACTGAAGCGCTGTTGAGCCACGGTGGCTATCTGGTGAATGGGAACGGAGATCGCTTCGCGCTGAAGTACGCTCCCAGTTACGGTGAGCGAGCGCCCCGCGACATCGTCGCGCGTGCGGCGGAGGAGGAAATCCTGAGCGGGCGTGGCATCCAGGAGTTCGTCGGACTCGACCTCAGGCATCTAGACGGAGATCAAGTGAAGCGTCAGTTTCCCTTGACGGCTCATCTCGTCAAGGCCCAGGCAGAAGTGAACCTGACGACGGACACCGTGCCGGTTCGTCCCGTCGCGCATCGCACGATCGGAGGTGTCCGAGTGAACGCGGATGGTGCCACGGGGGTCGGTGGACTCTACGCCGCCGGAGGATGCGCGGCCACAGGGGTTCACGGGGCGAACGGTCTCGGAGGCGATTGGCTCCTGGAAGCGCTCATCTTTGGTCAGCGGGCTGGCGCCAGCGCTGCCGAGCGGGGACAAAGGCTTTCCCGAGGGGTCGAGATCCAGCTTGAAGAGGAAAAGCGCAGGATCGCCGAGATTGCTGACCGCCCAGCCAGTCTCGAAAGGGCAGGGACGATCCGGGTCAAGCTGGGGCAGACGATGCGCCAATACGTGGGTATCCTGCGGGACGCGTCCGGGCTGGAGCAGGCCGCCAACACCCTGCAGGAGCTACGCGCTCGATCTCAGCGGGCCGGCACCACGAACCGAGGGAAGCGATACAACTACGAGCTTGTCGGCTCCCTGGAGTTAGAATCTCTTCTCACTGTCGCCGAAGTCATCGCCGCGGCCGCGCGAGCGCGAGAGGAGAGCCGCGGCGTGCACGTCCGCCAGGATCATCCATCACGGGACGATGCACGCTGGCTCTCCCACACGCTGGCGTTCCGCCGCCTCGAAGGTGCCACGCTCAGCTCGAAACCGGTGGTCATCACCAAATGGAAGCCAGAAGGGAGACGGTACTGATGCAAGCCACCTTCAAGGTCTATCGCTTCGACCGTGAAACTGGTGGGAAGCCCGGCTTCCAAAGCTACGCCCTCGATCTTCCCGAGGATGCCACGGTGCTCGACGGCCTCTTCAAGATCCGGGAAGAAATGGACGGCAGTCTCGGGTTTCGGGCCTCGTGCAATCGGGGGCTCTGTGGCGAGTGCACGCTCCGCATCAACCGAGGAGGCCGCCTGGCGTGCATCACCAGGATCGCGAGCGTGCTCACGAAGGATCGCGAGGTGTCGGTCGAGCCGGTCCGGAACGTCCTTGTGCTGAAGGACCTCGTCTATGACGTCGAGACGCTGCTCTGGAAGAAGATCAAGAGCGTGCGGCCCTGGCTCGACCCGGCCCGGCCTGAGCCCGAACGCGAGTACGTCGTTCCAGACGAAAAGCTCCGGCCAGTCCGGAATGCGATGAAGTGTTACTACTGCGGGCTCTGCGATGAAGGGTGTAGCGTCATCCCGTTCGACAAGACGTTCGTCGGCCCAGCGGCGCTCACCAAGGCGTACCGCTTCGTGTCCGATCCTCGCGACGGCGCGCGGGCCGCTCGGTTGAGGGCGCTTGGGGAGCCGAGAGGGATATGGGATTGCGTGCACTGTTTCGAGGCCGACGAGCACTGTCCCCGGGGAATCGAGCCAACCCAGCGAATTGTGGATCTGCGCGACGCCGCGGTGGCGGCGGGGATCAAGTCGGGCACGAAGAATCCGCAGGTCGCCCGTCACTACGATAGCTTTGCGGCATCGGTCAGAAAGAGCGGATGGCTCGACGAGGGACGGCTGGCGCTCGAAACGTGGGGCGTCAGGCGCATCTTTGATCTCTTGCCCATCGCGTGGCGTGCGTTCCGGCGAGGAAAGCTGCCGGTGCCCTACCGGCATCCCAAGCGAAAGGGCGCCGAGCGGATCGCCCGAATCTTCGAAAAGGTCCAGGGGAAACACTCATGAGATGCGCTTTCTATCCGGGCTGCGTTTCGCGGGGCGGCTGCCCCGAGCTCTACCCGTCGGCCATCAAGGTCGCGGCACGGTTGGGCTTGGAACTCGAGGAGTTGACTGACGTCGGCTGCAACGGCGCCGGGGTGCTGAGTCGGGAGGTGTCAGACCCCATCAATGCCCGGACGTTGGCAAAGGCGGAACGTCTCGGGTTGTCTACAGTCATGACGATCTGCAGCACGTGTACCGGTGTCATGGGCCAGGCGAATATCAAATTGAGGGAGGATCCCGTCTACCGAGCAAGCATGAATCACGAGTTCCTGGCCGACGAGGGGCTCGAGTACCAGGGCACGATCTCCGTGAAGCATCTTCTCTGGATCCTGAACGAGGATTACGGGCTGGATCGGCTCAGAACTGCTGTCAAGCGCCCGCTTCGTGGCTTGAAGGTGTCACCGTTTTACGGCTGCTACATCCGCCGGCCCGACGCCATTGTCGAGGGGAAGCCACAACGGAAGCAATACCTGGAGCGCGTCATCGAGGCGCTAGGTGCCGAGGTCGTGGACTTTGGTGGGAAGGGGAAGTGCTGCGGGTTTCCGATCCTGACCGCGAATGAGACCAACTCCATGGCCATGGTGGCGGCCCACACCGGCGAGGCAAAGGGCAAAGGGGCCGATTGTATGGTGACGCCATGTCCACTCTGTCATCTCAACCTCGACGGTAGCCAGCCCCGGGCCGAGGCGCAAAAGGGGGAGAAGATCGATCTACCGATTCTGCATCTCCCTCAGCTGATCGGCCTGGGCCTCGGTTTCAGCCCCGAGGAACTTCACATGCGGCGGCATATCGTCTCGACTCGGGCGGTCGCCGAGACGGTCCGGCTCTTAACCTGAAATCTCGAGAGCGGACGGGATAGCGGGTTGCCCCAAGACACGCCATCGGTCGTTCGCTCCCTGCTCGAGGAGCTCCCACGGGAACGGACCTCGCTCCTCCCGGCCCTCCTGAGGGCGCAGGACACGGAAGGCTGGCTGAGTGCCGAGACACTCGCGGCGGTGGCGGAGCATCTCGGGATCCCCGCGGACGAGGTCCACACTGCCGCCCGCCACTTCTCCGAGTTTCGGCTTGCAAGACCGGGAGATCATCTCGTCAGGATATGCACAGGCTTGAGCTGCCGTTTGATGGGCTCGGCAGCACACCTGCACGCTCTCGAAGCTCGCCTGCAGGTCACGCGGGGGCAGACGACGCCCGATGGCCGCGTGACCCTGGAGGGTTCCGAGTGCCTGTCCCTCTGCCCTCTTGCTCCGGTCCTCGAGGTGGATGGATACTGTCATGGCCTCCTGACTCCGGAGCACGTTGATCATCTCCCGATCTGGTTTCGGAGGCGACAGTCGCTGCGCGAGGTCAAGGCGTCCGAATTCCCACAGACAGGCGCCACCGGCCGCACGGCGGAGGAACGTCTCGGCCAGCTCCAATCGGCGGCAAAGGCGCGGGCCCAGAATCGCCCGGAATGGCGATTTCTCGTCCAAGGGGGCTCATGTGGAGAAGCGCTAGGCGCCGGGGACGTTGTGAGGGCCCTTCGCCTTCTAACGGCGATGCGCGGGCTCCCCGCGGAGGTGCTTGACGGGGCGTGTCACGGGCGGTGCTCGGGAGGAATTGTCGTCGAGGTCCAGCGACCGGGGTGGCCGTGGCTCACCTTCACGCATCTGAGAAAAGATGAGATTCCCCATCTGCTTTCCTGGCTAGCAAATACTGCCCTCCCGCTCAACCGGCTGCAGGGATTCGCGTGGGATGAGGAAGACTGGCATGGGCTTGTCCGGGTGTCCCGTCACCCGTTCTTCTCCCCCCAATCTCGGTTGCTCATGGAGCGCTGCGGTCACCTCAACCCTGTCAGCCTGGACGACGCTCTACTCGCCGGGAGCTACGCGGCGCTCGCTCGGGCTCTGGACGGCCAAAGGCCGGAGGCGCTCATCGCTCACCTCGAAGAGGTCGGGCTCTCGTGGCCGAATCGGCGCCTCGGAGCGCGCGCCGGCCGGTGGGCACCACGCGCAAGGATGCCGGGGAAACCCAAGTACCTGGTGGTGAATGGCGCTGAAGGCGGGTCGGCAGAATTGAGGGATCGACATCTTGTCGAAGGAGATCCACACCTGGTTCTCGAGGGTCTCCTTCTCGCTGCCTACGCGACAGGCGCCAGGCGGAGCGTCCTATATCTGCAGAGCGGGGGGCGTCGTTGCATCGATCGCATGACCCGGGCCGTGGCCAAGGCTCAGGCCGCTGGCCTCATTGGCGCCGGCATCCTTGGCTCCCCGTTCTCGTTCGATGTCGAGATCCGGCGGGGGGTGGGCCGGTTTCCCCCGGGCGGAGAGACAGCACTTCTCGAATCCATCGAGGGTCGGGTTCGGGCGAGGACAGAGTCACCGCCTGCCCAGGAGCCGATTCTGTGGGAGGAGCCGGCGATCGTCACGAGTGTGGAGACCCTGGCCGCGGTCGCTGCAGTCTCGAGACGCGCACGGGGTCGTTTGGTCAGTGCGGGTCCTGTCGGGACGAAACGAACAGAGCTATTCGGGCTATCGGGTCCATTGAACCGACCTGGAGTCGTCGAGGTGGAGGTGGGAGTCACGCTGCGCCGACTTCTGTTGGACCTCGCTGGCGGGATTCGTGATGGAAAGGTCCTCGGAGAGGTCGTTGTTGAAGGCGGACGAGGGATCGTCGTGACGCCTGAACTGCTGCAGGCGCCGATCGAAACCGCGGTGTTCCTCTCACCGGGAGCCGGCGGCATCGTCGCGGTTCCCGAAGAGGAGGCCGTCGGGGTCATCTCGGGGAGTAACACGTCATGAAGGCGATCATGGCTCTGGGCGCGACCGGCGCGATCGGGCGTCGCGCGTTCGAGCTGATCTCGAGTTCTCCCGACGGCCTCAGCCGGGTAGGGGCATTTTGGACGATCAGAGCCGGACTTCACTTGGGAATGGACGGACCGTATCCGTGATCTGTGGGATTCGGCGGCCATCTAGACGATTTGTGAAGGTGGGGCAGGGCGCCTGACGCGACGGCCCTTGACGTGGCCGAAGTCACCGTGTTAGACGTCGCCACACAGCGTTTGGTGGTGGCGAACACGGACGACACGGGGATGATGCTGGGAGCGGTCATCACGCGTCTGCGCCGCACGCGCCGGATCCCCCTGCGCGACATGGCGCGGAAGCTGGGCATCTCCGCCGGCTACCTGAGCCAGATCGAGCGCGACCTCGCGGTACCCTCCGTCCAGACGCTCGGCAAGATCGCCGACGCGTTCGACACGTCGCTCTCGCGGCTGTTCGAGGAGGCGGAGTCGCCCGCGGCGCAACGCCTGCTCGTGCGGCGTGAGGAGCGGAAGACCGTGCTCAACCGAGGCTCCACCTCCGTAAACGAGCTGCTGGTCCCGGACCTGAGGGGGCAGCTCGAGGTGATCCTGTCGCGGATCCACGCGCGCACGAAGAGTCCCATCTACCAGCACGCCGGCGAGGAGTTCGGCTTCATGGTGAAGGGAACGCTGGCGCTCTGGGTGGGTGCGGAGCGCTTCGACCTGCGGGCAGGGGACGCCATCCGGTTCCCGGCCACCACGCCCCACTACTGGCGAAAGGCGCGTGGGCGCGCCCAGGTCCTCTGGGTGATCACCCCGCCGACGTGGTGAGATGGTCTTCGGCGCCGAGCACGAGGTGTTCCGCCATACCATCCGCGACTTCGTGGACAAGGAGCTCGTGCCGCATGCCGACGAGTGGGAGGCCGCGGGGCGCTTCGCCCCGTGGGTGTGGCGCCGGCTCGGGGAACTCGGCCTCCTCGGCATCGAGTTGCCCGAGCGCTACGGCGGCGCCGGCGGAGACTTCCTCCACACCGCCGTGTTCTGTGAAGAGATCGCGCGCTGCCGGTCAGCGGGGGTTGCCATGGGTGTGCTGGCCAGCACCGACATGTCCACGCCGCACATCCTGAACCTGGGCAGCGAGCAGCAGAAAGCGCGCTGGCTGCCGAGCATCTGTCGCGGTGACATCGTCTGCGCCATCGCGGTGACGGAGCCCGGCGGCGGCAGCGACGTGGCCGGACTGCGCACCCGGGCCGAACGGCAGGGTGACGAGTGGATCGTCAACGGCTCGAAGATGTTCATCACCAACGGCGCCCAGGCGGATCTGTACGTGACCGCGGTGCGGACGGCCGCCGCCGAGCCGGCCAAGCGCTTCGGCGGCATCAGCGTCCTCGCGGTCGAGGCGGACACCCCCGGCTTCAAGGTGAGCCGCACCCTCGACAAGATGGGCAACCGCTCGTCGGATACGGCCGAGCTGTCGTTCCAGGATGCGCGGGTGCCCGCGCCGAACCTGCTCGGGACGGAAGGCCGGGGCTTCTACGAGGTGATGAAGAACTTCCAGCGCGAGCGGCTGGTGGCGGCGTTGTGGTTCACCGCGGCCAGCCGTCAGGCGCTGGACGACACGATCGCGTACGCGCGGCAGCGCGAGGCGTTCGGCGCGCCGATCTCCAAGCTCCAGGTGATTCGACACTCGATCGCCGGCATGGCGGCCCGGCTGGAGTGCCTCACCAGCTTCCTGCACACCGTGGCCGCGCGCTACGCCGGGGGCGAGGATTGCACCACCGAGATCTCCATGGCGAAGCTGCTCTCGGGCGACCTCGCCAACCGGATCGCCTACGATTGCACCCAGATCTTCGGCGGCTACGGCTACATGCGCGAGTACCCGATCGAGCGCTTCTATCGCGATGCACGACTGTGGTCCATCGGCGGCGGCACCTCGGAGATCATGAAGGAGATCATCGCAGCCCGGCTCGAGCTGTAGTCACTCGGAGGGGGCCTCGACGGCCTCCTCCGAGGCCTCCCCCAAAAACAGGGTTGCGCCGGCGAAGCCGGCGCTCGAAAGCGACACGTCGAACCCGTATGGCCGAGTAACCAGGGTCGCGGATAGTCCGACAGACGCCTAGAGAGGTCACATGCCCGTCAGTCCGCGCGTGATCGAGCCGGTGGTGCTGAATGCCGGCGACGCCGTGGGCGCGCCGGTGCCCTTGAGCCGGCTGGCGGTCGAGCTCCGGGGGCGGCTGGCCAGCATCGTCGCCAGCCATGCCGATCCGACCCGGCGCGCCCTCGACTACCGCGGGCTGGCGGCGTCACCGGAGTTCGCCTCGCTGGTAGAGCTCGCGCGGCACCTCCGGGCCGGGCGACCGCACGAGCTGGCCACCGCGGATCAGCAGATCGCCTTCTGGGCCAACCTCTACAACGCGCTCACGATGCACGCCATCATCGCGCTGGGAATCCGTGACGGCATCGCCGACGTCCAGGACTTCTTCAAGCAGCCGCGCTACGACGTCGGCGGACAGAGCTTCGACCTGCTCGACGTCGAGCACGGCGTGCTGCGGCAGAATCGCATCTCGCTCAACATGCCGACTGCCGTCTGGGAGACAGGCGATCCCCGTTCCCGCTGGATCGTGGACCGGCTGGATCCGCGCGTGCACTTCGCGCTGATGTGCGGCGCTCGATCGTGCCCGCCGATCCGGGCGTACCAGGCCGAGCGGCTCGACGCCCAGCTGGAGCTGGCGGCCCGAGCCTTCGTGGACAACGATGTCGAGGTGGATCCCGAGGCCGGCCGGGTTCGGCTCTCGCGACTCTTCCACTGGTACCAGCAGGATTTCGGTGACGTGCTCGGCTGGATCCTGAACTATCTCGACCCAGGGCCGGCTCGGGACTGGCTGGCCGAGCACCGGCAGGACGCCCAGCTGGAGTATCGACACTACGACTGGCAGCTGAACGACATCGGGAGGCCGGGCATGGGATGACTGCCACGCCGCCCGAGGTGGTCCTGCTGGGCGGAGGCCTCTCGAGGTTCGCCCCGGAGCGGCCGGACGGCACGCCGGTGGACTGGATCGTCGAGGCGACCCAGGCGGCCCTCGCCGACGCCGGTGTCGAGCTCGGCGCGGTGGAGCATTCGGTGGTGGCCTACGAGAGCGAGATCATCGCGCGGCAGCTCACGATGGGTCAGGTCGCCCAGGATGCGCTCGGGCTCTGCCCCAGGCCGAGCGTGCGCGTGGAGGCGGGCGGCGGCACGGGCGGGGTGGCCCTGCGCACGGCGTTCGCCTACCTGCGCGGCGGGCTCTGCGAGTCGATGCTGGTGGTCGGCGCCGACGCCGTGGGCCGCCAGGTGCCGTCCACAACGGTCCGCCAGGTCTACGCGATGTCGGGCGACGTGGACTTCGAGATGGCCGGGGGCGGCTTCTTCTCGGCGTACTACGCGCTGATGATGCGGGAGCACATGCGGCGCTATGGCACGCGCGAGGAACAGATGGCGCTGGTCTCGGTGAAGAACCATCGCAACGCGCTGTCCAATCCCATGGCCTGCATGCCGCTTGCGCTCAGCGTCGCCGACGTGATGAAGTCCCCACCGGTGGCTGCTCCGTACAAGCGGCTCGACTGTGCCGTGCTCGCGGACGGCGCCGCCGCGCTGCTGCTGGCCACGCCGGGCTGGGCCCGCGAGCACTCGCGCGCGTGGCGCGAGCGGCCCCGGGTCTACTTCGCCGGCTCGGGTTGTGGGACCGATCGCATGCGCCTGGGCGACCGACCGCAGCCCTATCCGGGGTTGGCGCACTTCCGCGCGAAGCGCGAGGCGGCGCACGCGGCGTACGCGATGGCCGGCGTCTCGAACCCGCGCGGGGAAATCGACGTGGCGGAGGTGGCAGATCCGTATACGGGAGTGGAGCTGCAGTCGTACGAGGACCTCGGCTTCTGCGGATACGGCGAGAGTGGACCGCTGACCGAACGCGGTGTCTTCGATCTCGGCGGCGAGCTGCCGACCAACACCTCCGGCGGGCTCATCGGCCAGGGGGCGCCGCCCGGCGCGATGGGCCTGGCTCAGGCGGTGGAGATCCTGCGCCAGCTTCGCGGCGAGTGCCCACCCGAGCGCCAGGTGCCGAACGCCCGCCGCGGGCTCACCGACATCCACGGCGGCACCGCGAGCCTGTCCGTGGTGTCGGTGTTCGAGCGGAGGGAGTGAACGTGGACCCGGCGGTGACGGCAAAGCTCAAGGAGATGGAGGTGGCCGACCCGCTGGGCCGCCCGGCGGCCGAGGATCCCTGGCGCGAGTTCCGCCGCATCGAGGTGATCGACTTCCGACTGGATCTGCGGTTCCGGCACTCGCTCGGCAAGGCCTCGCGCTTCTTCCTGGAGCTCGAGCAGCGGCGGCTGATGGCCACGCGCTGCCCGCGATGCGCCACGGTCTGGATGCCGCCGCGCGCCGCCTGCGGCAACGATCTGGCCGTCACCGAATGGGTGGAGCTGCCGGGACGCGGCACGCTCGCGATCGCGACGGAGTGCGCGTATGCGCTGACGACCGGCGGCGGCCAGGACCGCCTCACGCTCGGCTACGTGGCGCTGGAGGGCGCCTCCACCCTGCTGCTCAAGGAGATCCGCAACTACGGGGACGCCGGGCGCCTGCAGGCCGGACTCCCGCTGCGCGCCGTCTGGGCCGAGGCGCCGGTGCGCCATCCGATGGAGCTGTTCTGGTTTGAGCCTGTCGACTGAGCGAAGCTCCGCCGAGCGCCTGGCCCCGCTCCGGGGAGCCGACCGGGTGTTCGGGGTGTGCTATGTCTGTCCGTTCAACTGCCCGACCGAGGTGTACACCCGCGACGACCGCGTCGTGTACGTCCGGGGCAATCCGGAGGCGACCACCAAGGAGTCGCGTTGCGTGAAGGGCGAGGCCAGCGGGTATCTGGCGCGCGACGAGGGCCGGCTGAAGTATCCGATGCGGCGCACGTCCTCGGGTCAGTACGAGCGGATCTCCTGGGACGCGGCGTTCGACATGGTGGCGGCCGCGCTCACGCGAATCAAGGACACCTGGGGCGCGGAAGCGGTGGTGTACCTCTGGCACATCGATACGAACGGGATCTTCGCCCAGACGTTCCTCCGCGACTGCTACGGGACGCCGAACTACTACGGTCACACCGCCGCCTGCGAGCAGGACCGGCGGCTGGCGGCGCTGACTGTCTTCGGCCATCCGTTCCCGGTGCACGACTACGAGCAGGCGCGGTACGTGATGCTGCTCGGGATCAACATGCTCGGGGCGAATCAGAACCTGTACGAGAGCCGCGGACTCGTCAATGCGATCGCGGCCGGCTGCCGGCTGGTCGTCGTGGACCCGTCATTGACCGCGACGGCCGCCAAGGCGCACGAGTGGGTGCCGATCGCGCCGGGCACTGACGGCGCCCTGCTCCTCGCGATGGCGCACACGATCGTCGTGGAACGGCTCTACGACGAGCCGTTCTGCCGCCAGTGGACGCACGGCTTCGACGAGTTTTGCCGCCACGTGGTCGAGCGGGGCTACACGCCGGAGTGGGCCGAGCCGATCACGTCGGTGCCGGCCGCCACCACCCGGCGGCTGGCGCGCGAGCTCGCCAGCACCCGGCCCGCGCTCATCGAGACCTTCAAGGGGCTCGGCAACTACTCGAACGGCCTCGACGCGTCACGCGTGGTCTACATCCTGAACGCGCTCACCGGGAACGTCGACGGACCGGGCAATCTGATCCTGAAGGAGTGGGCGCCGCTGCGGCCGCCGTTGCGGATCCCGAAGGAGCGCCGGGCGACCATCACCCGGCCGCCGCTACACGTCGCCATGGGCTACCCGCTGGCGCCCGACCTGCCGACCCAGCGGCTGCCCGAGGCCGTGCTCCGCGGCGAGCCGTATCCGGTCAAGGCCATCTTCTTCCAGTGCACCAACCCGCTGATGAGTGAGCCGGATACCGGGCGATACCGCGAGATGCTGCGGGCGCTCGACTTCTCCGTCGCCATCGACACGTACCTGAGCGAGACGGCCGCCGAGTGCGCGCTGGTCTTGCCCGAGGCCTCCTTCTACGAGCGGGCCGAGGTCCGCCAGGGGCTCGCGCTCACGGCCGACGCGCTCCTCTGCATGCCGGCGCTCGAGCCCTTCTTCGAGTCCAAGCCGCTCTACGACATCGTGCGCGGCCTCGCGGAGCGGATGGGCTACGGCGAGTTCTTCCAGTGGAACCGCTGGGAGGACTGGGCCGCCCGGATCGTCGCCGACCTGCCGGTCTCCCTCGACGAGCTCAAGGCGCGCGGATTCTGGCAGGGACCGCTCCGCCATCGCAAGTTCGAGCACGGGCTCCCGACGCCGTCGAAGAAGATCGAGCTCTACGCGGAGTCGTTCGCGAAGCACGGTTACGATCCGCTGCCGGAATATCGCGAGCCCGCGGTGCGGCCGGATGACGAGTATCCGTTCCAGCTGATCAACACCAAGCTCGAGACCCACTGCAATCTCACCACGCAGGAGAGCCCGCTGCTGCTCCGGATCACGCCCGAGAACTGGGCCGAGCTGAACGCCGCCGACGCGCGCCGGCTCGGCATCGCCGACGGGGACCGGGTGGAGCTCGCCTCGCCTCTTGGACGAGTGCAGATCCTGGCCCGGGTGAGGCCCGGCCTCCGCCCGGGCGTGGTATGTGTGCGGCACGGGCACGGCTTCGGCCACTGGCAGGGACGGAGCAAGGGCCGGGGCACCCACATCAACCCGATCATCGCCGCCGGCGTGAACCCGGTCTCCGGCGGCATCGGCTACAACGAGTGCAAGGTGCGCCTAACCAAAATCGGGAAAGGAGCCAGCCAATGAGAAGGACAACGATGTTCGCCTGGGTGATGGCGGTGCTTGCGTTCGGTGCCTGCGTCATCGCGATCGCGACGCCCACGCCGGCGCAATCGGTCAAGAAGATCAAGGTCGGCACGTTCAAGCTCGTGCACATGATGGTGCCCCTGTTCTGGGAGCGCTTCCTGCCGAAGGACGTCCAGGCCGAGATCATCTACTTCACCGCGAGCCTCGACATCGAGAAGGCCGTGGTCAACGGCAACGTCGAGTTCGGCGAGTACGGCACGACCGCGGCGCTCATCGCCGGCTCGCAGAACGACCCGCAGGTCCTGATCGGCGACGCCGCGCGCAAGGGCGCCGCCATCGTCGTGCGGAACGACTCGCCCATCAAGACCATCGCCGATCTGCGGGGCAAGAAGATCGCGAACTTCCCCGGCGCTCTCCAGGACGTCCTGCTGCGCGCCAAGCTGAAGCAGGCGGGGCTCGATCCGAACAAGGACGTGCAGCTGATCAAGATCACCTGGGCCGAGATGCCGATCGCGCTCCAGAAGGGCGACGTGGACGCGTACTCCGGCTCCGAGCCGCACCCGACCCTCGCCGTGCAAGAGGGCTACGGCCGCATTCTCTCCTATCCGTACGACACGCCGATCGGCAGCCTCAACAGCGCGCTGGCCACGAGCCGGGCGATGGTGGGCAAGGACCCGCAACTGGTCCAGACGATCGTGTGCGCCCAGAAGGCGGCCTACGAGCACATGATGAAGAACCAGGACGAGTGGATCGACGTCGGCCGCAAGACCTTCGGCTTCGACCCGAAGGTGACCAAAGCGTCGATGGTCAACGTCGGCATCGGCTGGGAGCTGTCCGACGAGTGGGTGGCGAACTTCAAGGCCATGGGCAAGGCGCTGCACGACCTGCGCATCATCGAGCGTGAGCCGGACTATCCTTCGATGCTCGACCAGCGGTTCAGCAAGACGGCCAAGGCCGGCGGGTGCAAGTAGCGTCGACCGCGCCGCCCGATCCACCGCTCGGCGCGCCCCTGGAAGGCCGCGCGGCGCTGCGGTGGGTCGGGCGGCTGGCCCGCGCCCTGGCGGCGCCCGCCCTGATCGTGGTCCTGTGGCAGCTGGCGGTGAGCGCCGGCTATCTGCCCCCGCGGCTCATGCCGTCGCCGGCGAAGGTCGCGGCGACGGCGTACGACTTCATCCTCGGCAATCCGAATTCGCCGGCCGCCTACGCGTTCAGCGGCAGCTTCTTCAAGCACGCCTGGGCCAGCTTGGTCCGTGTGCTGACCGGCTTCCTGATCGCGGTGGGGGCCGGCGTCCCGCTCGGGCTGGCGTTCGGCGTCAGCCGCACGCTCGAGCGCTTCGTCGACCCCGTGCTCCAGGTCGTCCGGCCGATCCCCATCACGGCCTGGCTGCCGCTGTCGATCATGTGGTTCGGCCTCGGCCAGCGGGCCACGGTCTTCATGATCTTCCTGGGCGCATTCTTTCCGATCCTCATCAACACGACGGTCGGCGTGAAGGTGGTCGATCGCCGCCTGATCGAGGCTGCCCAGATGCTCGGCACGCGACCGCGCCAGCTCTTCTACCGCGTTCTGCTCCCGGCCTCGCTGCCGTCGATCCTGGCCGGGCTGCGGATCGGGCTGGGGTTCGCGTGGGTGTGTCTGGTCGTCGGCGAGATGACGGGGGTCGGGACCGGTCTCGGCTCGGCGATCGCGGACGCCCGCGAGCTGTTCAGGGTCGATCTGATCATGGTGGGGATGCTGCTCATCGGGCTCATCGGCTATCTGTCCGACCGTGTCGTCGTCCACGCGTTTCGCCGAACTGTGCGGTGGTCGCCCAACCTGTTCCGCTGATGGCGACCCTCAAGGTCGAGGTCAGGAATCTCTCGAAGGTGTTTCTCGAGCCGGTGTCCGGCACGCGGACGGAGGCCCTCCGCGGCGTGTCGCTCACGCTGGGTGCGAACGAGATCGTGTGCCTGCTGGGACCATCCGGCTGCGGCAAGTCCACGGTGTTGCGGGTGGTGGCGGGCTTCGAAGGGCCGACCGCCGGGACGGTGCTCGTCGATGGCCGGCCGGTCACCGGGCCGGGACCGGACCGCGGGGTGGTGTTCCAGGAGCAAGCGCTGTTTCCGTGGCTCTCGATCTACCAGAACATCGTCTACGGCCCGAAGATCCGCGGCGTGCAGCGGGAGGAATACGATCGGCTGGCCCGGCAGTACATCGAGATCGTCGGACTGCGCGGCTTCGAGAGCCACTATCCGCACGAGCTGTCGGGCGGGATGAAGCAGCGGGTCGCGATCGCCCGGGTGCTGATCAACTCGCCCGCCGTCCTGCTGATGGACGAGCCGTTCGGCTCGCTGGATGCCCAGACGCGGACGGCCATGCAGGAGTGGCTGCTCGATCTCTGTCAGGCGAGCCCCTGGACGATCCTCTTCATCACGCACGACGTCGACGAGGCGATCTTCCTGGCCGACCGCCTCTACGTGATGACCGCGCGGCCGGGACGCATCAAGATGGAGCGCGTCATCCGCCTGCCGCGGCCGCGCCCGCTGGACGTGCTGACGACGCCCGAGTTCATGGAGCTCAAGCGCGAGGTGCTCGAATCGATCCGTAGCGAAGCGCCCGCGCTCGCCGCGCCCGCCACGGTCGAGCCGGGCGCGCGATGAGCTCGCCGGGCCCGCCGCTCGACCTGACCGGCTATCGCGACTACGAGGACATCGTCCGTCGGTTCCGCTGGGCGATCCCCTCGCGCTACAACATCGCGGCGGCGACCGTGGATCGCTGGGCGGCCGAGGCGCCGGCCCGCGTGGCGCTGGTGCACGAGGACGCGACCGGCGCCCGCCGCCGCACGACCTTCGCCGGGCTGCGGGACGACGCCAACCGTCTGGCCAATGCGCTGGCCGCGCTCGGCGTCTCCGGCGGCGACCGGGTCGCGCTGGTGTTGCCCCAGTGTGTCGAGGTGGGTGTCACGCACCTCGCGATCTACAAGCTCGGCGCGGTGGCCGTCCCGCTCTCGTTCCTCTACGGCCCCGCCACGCTCGAGCAGATCCTGAACGACTGTCGGGCCGGCGTCGTGGTTGCCGGCGCGGAGTTCGTCGAGCGCATCGACGGCCTCCGCCCACGCCTGTCGCACCTGCGCCATTTGATCTCCGTGGGCGGGGGCGGCCCCGGGCCATCGTTCGCGGACCTGCTCTGCCGCGCCTCGACGACGTATACGACCGTCGACACGGCCGCCGAGGAGCCGGCCCTGCTGCTCTACACCTCCGGTACCACGGGCCCGTCGAAGGGCGCGCTCCACGCCCACCGGATCCTGGCCGGCTATCTCCTCACGTTCTCGCTGTTCTTCAACATGCGCTTCGATGACACGACGATGTTCTGGACGCCGTCGGACTGGGCCTGGGTTGGTGGGCTCCTGGACATCCTCTTGCCGGCGTGGGCATTCGGCCGGCCGGTGCTGGGCTCCACGGCGCGCTTCGAGCCCGAGCGGGCGTTCGCGCTGATCGCCGACCTCGGCGTCACGCACGCCTTTCTCGCCCCCACGGCGCTCAAGATGATGGCGCAGGTCCCGCGGCCGCGCGAGCGGTTCGGCACGCGCCTGCAGGTGGTGGCCAGCGGCGGTGAGTCCGTCGCCGCCGAGGTGCTGCGGTGGGGCGAGGCGGAGCTCGGCGCCGCGATCAACGAGTTCTACGGTCTGACGGAGGTGAACCACCTGATCGGCAGTTGCTCGGCGCTGTGGCCGGTGCAGCCGGGCTGGATGGGGCGGCCGTATCCGGGACGCGTCGTCGATCTCGTCGATGACCAGGGGGTGTCGGTGAAGCCGGCGGTCGAGGGTCAGATCGTGGTACGGCGCGGCGACCCCACGGGATTCCTGGGCTACTGGGAACAGCCCGAACGCACGCGGGAGATGCTCATGCGTCGATCGGACGCGGACGGTGAGTGGGTCAAGACCGGCGACATGGCCGTCCAGGACGAGCAGGGTTACGTCCGGTTCGTGGGCCGTAACGACGACATCATCAAGAGCGGAGGCTACCGGATCGGCCCGGCCGAAATCGAGGACGCGCTGCTGGCCCTGCACGAGGTCGCCGAGGTAGCGGTGATCGCGAGTCCCGATCCCGTCCGGGGTGACGTGGTCAAGGCGCTGGTGCGCCTGGCCCCGGGCGCCGCTCCCTCCGACGCGCTCACGCGCCGACTGCAGGATCACATCAAGACGCAGCTCGCGGCCTACAAGTACCCGCGCGAGGTCGAGTTCGTGGACTCGTTCCCGCTCACCACGACCGGGAAGATCGACCGGAAGCAACTCCGGCGGCGTGAGCTCGAAGCGAGGCAACCGAGGCTCTAGCGCCTCGACGGCGGCTACGGGACTCGTTCGGCGCTCTGACCTTCGCCGTTGAAAACGGCCGAGTCAGCTGTCCGCTCAGGCGCCGACCGCAACTGCCTCCGGGTGCTGCGCGCCGATCAGTCCGAAGATCTCCCGAATCTGGTCTCGCCCGATCTTTAGGAGGAAGTTCGTCACGTCATAGCCGTGAACGCTCGCATGGAGGGCGGCCTCGACACCCATCGGTCCCGCACCAACCACGGCAATGCGTGGCTTCATGGTTCCACCTCGAGCCCCGGAGGGCGGACGTACTGGCGCCCGCGCCCCGTCGGATCCCCTAACGCCTCAGCACGTTCTCACGCCAGGCCTTCTCGATGGCGGGCACGTACTTGGCATGGATCGCCGGAGCCTTGTGGGCGTTCAGCGTCACGGGGTCCAGCGTCGCCTCGCCTCGTGGGATGTCACGGAACTTCGCCTGCCACTCCGCCGGCAGGCGGTTCATGTCGAGAATCGTCCCGATCCCCCACACGTCGGGCAGCGCCTTCTGGTACTGCGGTTCGGGCCCGATGAGGAAGTTGACGAGGACCATGGCCCCCGCCCGGCTGGACGAGTTGAACGGGATGCCGATGAAGTGCGCCGGGCTGACGGTGCCATTGTCCAGGAGGGACGTCCGCGTCGACTTCGGGTAAAGGCCCTTGGCCACGTTCCGGGCCGGGACGGAATAGTACATGCTCATGGAGAACCAGACCTCGCCGCTCCCGTAGAGCTGGTCCAGCACGGCCACCGTCTCCGGATAGGTTTCACCCCTCCGCCAGAGGTACGGCTTCAGATCGTTCAGATACTTCCACACCAGGGGGACTTCTCGCGGAAGCGCGCCTCGTTGAAGTCGCCGAGCCACTGCTCGTAACCGCCGGTCGTCTCGTAGAGCACCTGGAGGAGGAAGTTGGTGCCGGTGAAATCCGGGGGAGAGGGATACGTGAACTTGCCCGGATTGGCCTTGGCCCATTCGGCCAGGGCGGCCAGGCTTCCGGGCGGCGCCTTGACCTTGTTGCTGTCGAAGGCGAGGACGTACTGATACCGCCCCCACGGGATCGCGGCGCCGTCGACCGGAATCGCGCGGTCGTACTTGATCACCGGCTCATCCCAGTTGATGTACTTGCCGTTGGGGAGCTTGTCACGGTATCCGGTGAACAGCAGCCCGCCTTGCTTCATCGTGAAGAGATGCTCGCCACTGATCCAGTTCAGGTCCACCGCGCCGCCGGTCAGTTTTCCCGCCTGCTTTTCGCCCACCACCTTCTGCACGCCCTCCACGGTGTCCTTGATGGGGACGCGCTTGACGGTCACGCTGTAAAGCTCCTTCATCCGCGGCCCGACCCACTGGTCGACGTAGCGATTTACTCCTTCGTCACCGGCCCACATCCACCAGTTGACCGTCTGGCCTCTCGCCTCGCTCACGATCTCGTCCCAGGTCTTGGACAGTAACGGGTCCGTCTGGGCGTGAGCGCTGGGGACACGCGTCGGCAACCTGATCTTCATCTCCGGGCAGACGGCGCGTAATGCGTCCGGGACGATCGTGGGCAAGGGGGACATCCACGCCCAGGCGCGCCAGGTGTTCGAGAACATCAAGACGGTGCTCGCCTCCCAGGGCGCGAGCATGGACGACGTCGTTAAGAGGAACCTGTATCTGAAAAACATCAAGCACCTACCCGAGGTCTACGAGGTCATGGCCCAGTACTTCCCCAACCCGAAGGCGTTCCCCGCCTGCGCGTGCATCGAGGCGGCGGAACTGGCCGATCCCGACTACCTTCTCGAGATCGAGGTGGTTGCCACGAAGCAGTGACCGTCGACAGGCGTGTCTGACGCCGCGGCAAGGAGGGGTGAATGAGCAAGGTACTGATCAAGACGAAGGACGCGTATCAGACTCAAGCGGAGCCCTTCTACGCGATGGCGACTGTGGCCCTGACGGTGATCGTCCTGACGTATCTCATCGTGAATTCGAGGTTCGGGCTCGTCCTCGTCGCCATCCGGGAGGACGAGGATGCGGCGCGAGTCTACGGGATCGCGACCGCCCGCTACAAGATCGCAGCCTTTGCCCTCAGCGCCTTCTTCCCGGGCGACTTCTGCTTCTCGACGAGCCGGCGGCCGGCGTCAACCCCGCACTCCTGCAGAAACTCCTGCGTATTCTCCACGAGTTCCACCTCCGGGGGCGCGCTGTACTCATCGTCGAGCACAACATGCGGGTGATCACCGACCTCTGCCAGTTCGTCGTGGTCATGGATCACGGTCACAAGATCGCGGAAGGCACGCCGGACGAGATTCGCAAGAACCCCGAAGTGCTGCAAGCCTACCTGGGGACCTGACGTGCTCCTGCACGTCGAGAAGCTCCGCGCCGGCTACGATCGAATGGAGATCCTGCGCGGCGTGTCGATCGAGGTGGCCCGGGGAGAGCTGGTGGCTGTCGTGGGACCCAATGGCGCTGGCAAGTCGACTCTCTTCAAGGCGCTCATGGGGCTCATCGTGCCGAGCGCGGGCACGGTGACCTACGACGGCGAGCAGATCACCGGGACCCGCACCGATCTGCTGGTGAACAAGGGGATTGGGTACGTGCCCCAGGGGCGGGTCGTCTTCCCGCGAATGACGGTGAGCGAGAACCTGTCGCTCGGGGCGTTCTCGGAGCGGGACCGGCGGCGCCTCGATGCCGCGAGGGACCGTGTCCTTACGATCTTCCCGGAGCTGCGTGATCGGCTCGGTCGGCGAGCCGGGCTGTTGAGCGGCGGCGAGCAGCAGATGCTGGCCATGGGACGGGCGCTGATGAGCGCTCCGAGCCTGCTGCTCATGGACGAGCCGTCGCTGGGACTCTCGCCGCGCTACGTGTCCGTGGTGTTCACGAAGCTCGCGGATCTCAAGGCGCACAACCTCGCCGTTGTCCTCGTGGAGCAGAACGCCACTCGCGCGCTGGAGGCATCCGACCGCGCCTACGTGCTCGATATGGGCGAAGTTCGCTTCCAAGGGGCCGGACGAGATCTGCTTCGAAGCTCCGAGGTCCAGGCCCTGTATCTCGGCGTCACCTGAGATAAAGCCCCACTCTGACGCACCGCGGCAGCGGTGTGCGAGGCGCCGCGACAGCTCGGGTGACGAGACTTAGGGGCTATATCGGCGTAGATCGACCATCCGACCCCAACGGCTGGAAGGCGAATTCGGCCTTGCCCAAGCTAATATATTGTGTATATATTATTGCCGTGAAGGCGGAGGCGTTCCTTCCCCCTGCCCCCAGGCTCCGCGTGGAACCGCTGCTGCGGTTTCAACGCTATCGCGACCTGGACAAAGTCGCACCGGCGATCCGCGAGGTGGCCGAAGAAATGGTGCGGATCGGTGAGAAGCTCGCCGTCCCGGATGTCGTCTTCTCGAGTCGGCAGATCCAGGCGCTAGGGACCGACACCCTCGTGCTTGCGCAGGGGCCCACGTTCCACGGCCGTAGCTTCGCAACCCACCTCAGGGAGGCCCGCGAGGTGGTCTGCTTCGTCGCAACCATCGGCCCGGCGCTCGACGAGCGCGTCGCAGAGCTGGCTGACGGTGAGGAGTTGCTGGAGGCGCTATTCCTCGACACCGCCGGCTGGCTGGCGGTGGAGAGCACGCTGCGGGGGTTCCGGGTCCACCTCGCCGTGCGAGCCCGGGCCCGCGGGCTCAGGCTGAGCCCACGGATGGGGCCCGGCTACCTCGACTGGCCCCTCACCGAGCAGGTGGAGCTGTTCTCGGTGTTCGGCGACACGCCGCTGTCGGTCGCGCTCAGCGAGCACTGCGTGATGGCGCCGAGGAAATCCATTTCCGGCCTGTTCGGTCTCTTGCCGGCCTGAGGGGCGCCATGCGGCCGTACGACAACGTGCTACGACGGCGACTCGAGCGCGGCGAGTTCGTGATCTCGATCGAGTTCGTCACGCCGGAAACGACCGAGGAGTTCGAGGCCGCCATCGCGCCGGTCATCGAGCTGGCGCAGCACATCAAGGCGGACTCGCGGGTCCACGCGATCGCCGTGACGGACCGGGTCAAGTCCGATCGTGATCACGACCCGGTGCTGGTGGCCGAGTGCGTCGCGGAAGCCTCCGGCAAGAGTCCGCTGATCCACCTGTCGGGCAAGGACCGCGACCCGCAGTGGGCGGCCGACGCGCTCCGCCGGGCCGAGATCAGCGGTCTCGACAACCTGTTGCTGATCACCGGCGACAAGGTGAAGAGCGAGCCGGCAGACCGGCGGGTCCGCTACTACGACTCCGTGAACATGATCGCTCAGGCGCGGGGCGTGAACGCCGGTTTCCATCTATCGGCCGCCGTGTCGCCCTTTAAGTACCGCGAAGAAGAGCTGATGAACCAGTACCTGAAGATGGCCAAGAAGGAGCTGGCCGGCGCGGACTGCTTCATCACGCAGGTCGGCTGGGACATGCTGAAGTTCAAGGAGCTGATGGCCTACCGCCGGCGGCGCGGGTTCCGCGCTCCCGTGATGGCCGGCGGGATGCTGCTCACGGCCGCGCGCGCCCGGTACATCCGGGAGCACAAGCTGGCCGGCATCGTCGTGACCGATGAGCTCCAGGCGCGCCTCGACCTCGAGGCGAAGCAGCCGGACAAGGGAATCGGCGCCGCGTACCGGCGGCTCGCCCTGCAGATCGTCGGGTGGAGACGGCTCGGCTACGCCGGGGTCCAGATCACGGGCATGCATCACCACGCCAAGCTCGACCGCCTCTTCCAGCAGGTGGACGGGCTCGATCGCGGGCTCGCGAGCGAGGGCGCGTGGTGGGACGCATGGTGGCACGGCCTGCGGAATGCCGACCACGGTCGCGTCGCCACCGCACCGGCCCACGGCTTCTATCTGTTCGAGGAGCTCGGCCGAGCCGACGGGTGGAATGTGCCGGTGGACGCGCTCACCATGCGCGACCTGGGGCGCTCGCCGGAACCGGATGTGGAATGGAAGCGGTTCCAGCGTCTCGATCGGCTCGACGAGCTGGTCTTCAAGGAGGGCTCACCAGGGGCGGCCGTGCTGAAGCCGCTGGCGCGCCTGGTGCCGTCCGGCTCGGCGGTGGAACGAGGGCTCCACTGGGTGGAGCAACGCATCAAAGGGCCCCTGGTGGGCTGCGAGACGTGCGGCTTCTGCCGGCTCCCGTACACCGCGTACGTGTGCCCGGAGACGTGCCCGAAGGGCCTGGCCAACGGGCCGTGCGGCGGCACCAGCGACAACACCTGCGAGTTTGGCGATCGCGAGTGCATCCACAACGTGAAGTACCGCGCGGCCAGGGCCGCCGGTCACCTCGACCAGCTCGAGCAGGTGCTGATTCCCGCGGTGGACGCGGCCACGCGCGGCAGCTGCTCCTGGACCAACCACTTCCGGGGAGAGGATCCCCCGATCGTGCTCCTCCGTGGTCTCCGGCGGAAAGGACGTGTCCCATGATCGAGCACCGAGGGCTGATCGTCATCGGCGAGAACCTGAACGCCACCCGCAAGATCAAGGGATCGAGCCCCCGGATCCTCAGGGACGGGGACCGGCGCGGTCTGCCGTACACCGACCTGTCCGGCACGGCGCGGCTGCTGGATCTGACCGAGGCCTTTCCCCCCGATCCGGCCGAGCACGCGAACGCGATGATCCCGTACATCGGCCAGTGCCTGCGACACCAGGACCTCCGCTACCTCGAGACGGCGGTGCACTCGCAGCTCCGGGCCGGGGCGCACGTCATCGATCTGTGCGTGGACGAGATGTCACCGTACCCGGAGCAGCGCATGGAATGGATGCGCTGGCTGGTGCAGACGGTGCAGGGGATGACCGACGCGGTCGTCAGCATCGATTCGTCGGATCCGCTCACGATCGAGGCGGGCCTGAAGGTGCACGATCCGCGCAAGAGCCGCCCGTTCATCAACTCGGTCAACCTGGAAGACGGCCGGCACGTGCTGCATGCGATGGCGCGCGAGTACCACGCCTACCTGGCCGGCAACGCCTCCGGCCACTCGGGGATGCCGTACAGCGCGAAGGAGCGGGTCGAGCACTTGATGGAGCTCTCCAAGCAGATGGACGAGCACGGGATCCCGATGGAGGACCGCTTCCTGGACGGGCTGGTGTTCCCGGTCGGCGCCGGCCCCGAGTTCGGGATGCACTATCTCGACGCCATCCGCGACCTGCGGGAGCTCTTTCCCGACGTGCACCTCTTCGGCGGGCACTCCAACGTCTCGTTCGGGCTGCCCGACCGCAAGGTGTTGAACGACGCCTTCCTGATCCTCTCGATCCTGGCCGGCTGCGATACACTCATGGTCGACCCGCTGATGAACCCGCCGACCAAGTACCTCGAGTTCAAGCTCGCGGCCGAGGCGTTGATGGGCAAGGACGAGTACTCGCTGGCCTACCTGGCGTATCACCGCGGCAAGCCCGCCTAGGAGTCCGTCCGCGAATGATCGCCCGTTCGGATCGAGCGCCGTGC
>Ga0187892_10003028_pt1 | contig 31766 bp, 26 predicted proteins | sample MA1701073metaG_FD_139345 | JGI IMG/M metagenome (GOLD analysis project Ga0187892, IMG submission 139345) | Bio-ooze microbial communities from a basaltic lava cave in the Kipuka Kanohina Cave System on the Island of Hawaii, USA - MA170107-3 metaG ...
CAAAACGCCACGCGGATCCGCCGTCATCACGTGCGCCGCCTCGAACGGCTCGGCTACCAGGTCTCGCTCGTCCTCGTAACGGAGGAGGCGGCCTGACGGGCAGCCAGTTTCATAGGAAACGTCGCGGCGCCTGGCGTGCGATGCCGGCCGGGTGGTGACGCGCCACGACTCCGAGGGGCGCCTGCTGGAGATCGGGGCTCGGACCCGGACGATCCCGCCGGCGTTGCGGCGCGCGCTCCACCATCGGGACCGGGGCTGCCGCTTCCCGGGCTGTGGCGTGCGCTTCGGCCAGGGCCATCACCTCCGGCACTGGGCGCAAGGGGGCCCCGCTGCCCGAGGTGCCGCCGGCGGAGGCGGTGCTCGATGATCCCGTCAAGGTGCTCCGGGCGCATCACGATGCGCAGGGCCTTCGCCTCACCGGGCAGACGGCGTGCGTCGGCTGGCTCGGAGAGCGCCTGAATGTGGGCTGGGCGATCGACGTCCTGCATCCGCTTGCCGCCGGCCCTTCAACCGGCGAGAGTGTCGACGCACCGGATGATCGTGACGTCGTCGCCGCGGCGTAGTACTCACGGAGGTAGCAGACCGGTCTCAGAGGCGCCGGAGCGTGTGGGTGGGACGAATCTCACTCGTGGCGACATCAGCGAGGCGGTCGATACCCGACAGGACCAGGACCGACTCAATCCCGAAATTCACGGCGCCGACGATGTCCGTCCTGAGCTGGTCACCGAGCATGACCATGCGCTGGCGATCCGGCCCGCTCAGGCGACGAACCGCGGCCGCGAACATCTCAGGGTGCGGTTTCCCGAGCCGTGCAAAGCCGTGGACAGCGGAGGGATCACGGAGCAAGAGAATCGCCTCGAGCATGGCCGCCACAGCGCCGGCGGCCACGCCGAAGACGCCGCTGGCACGAGGGTAAACGAGATCCGGGTTGGCAAGAATGAGCCGCGTTTTCACGCCGCGTTCGATGCGGCGCAGAACAACCGTCGCAACATCGTCCACGGTTTCCAGGAATGGATAGCCACTCTGATCAGCCACGACGACGACCTCCGCATTCTCGTCGTCCGAGGCGACAACGACGCCACCGGCATCCGTGACGTAGTCGGCGGAATCCTGAGTGCCCAGGACGATACAGCGGCGTCCCCGAAGTCCTTCGGTGCCGAAGTAATCGCGCAGAAGCACGCCGGAGGACAGGACGCGATCGAGGTCCAGCTCGAGTCCGGCGCGGCGGTAGCGATGGACGATCGCCACCGGCGACCGAGAAGCGTCGTTGGAGAGCAGCAGGTATTGCTTGCCTCCTCCTTTAGCTGACGCAGGAAGCTGGCGGCCCCGGCCAGGGCGCCCGCCGAGTCGATCAACACTCCATGACCATCGAGGAGAAAGACGTCATACCGCTCGAGCAATTGCGGGACGGTGATGGGCGAAGGCCACTCCGACGGGGTCGGCACAGCCCCTGGACTACCACTAGGGGCCGGGGGGACGCAATGCGCCTGCGAGCACCTATGGCGTGCCGCCGAGGGCAGAGGCCGAGGTCGCGGCGTCTGCGACAGCATCAGCCAAGGCCTGGCGAGCGTATGAGGTATCGACCAGATCGTCGTAGCGGTGGCGGCGCTTGATGAACCCGCCGCTGAGCAGGATCTCCTGAAGCGACTCGAAGCCGGGCCGTCGGAGAATCGGGTCGGCGGCCCACGTCTCCTGGACGAGGTAGCGCTCGACGGCCCGGCGCCGCCGGTCGGACGGGATGTCGGTGAAGTCCGGCGCAATCAGGTCGGCGATCTCGGCGGCGCTCCGGCGGGCCATCCAGCGCTGTGCGCGGTAGACCGCGCGGGTGAAGCGGGTCAGCAGCTCGGGCTGGCGGTGGAGGCGGTCGGCCGTCGTCATGTAGGACGAGAACGGCACCGGTCCGGTCGCCTCGCCCATCGAGGCCACGAGGTGCGCAGCGCCCTCGGCCAGGAGCTCCTCGGTGGTGGGTTGGCCGGCCTCGAGGAAGTCGCCCCGTCCGGCCCGGAACGCGGCCACCGCGTCGGCCCCGTGGAGATTGCGCACGAACGTGACGCGCGCGGAATCGACGCCATGCCAGCGCAGCACGGTAAGCATGCACTGCCAGGGTGTCGGCGCCCCCGCGAACGAGATCACCGTGCGGCCGACGAGATCCCGCCACGTGAAGTCGGCGCGCGGCCGGCGAGTCAGCAGGAAGAAGCCGTTCCGGCTGTTCACCTCGGCGAAGTGCGGGAAGAGACGCCCACCGCGGTCGGCAACGTCCAGGCTCCGCATAAGGCCGCCCAGGCTGATCTCGGCCGAGCCCTCGGCCAGCGCGCGGATGGTACTCGTCGCGCCGTCCCCGACCACCGCCTGGACCTCCAGCCCTTCGGCCGTGAAGTGGCCGCCATGGAGCGCCACCGACTGTGTGGCGTAGAACAGCGACCGGAACGGCTGGACGACCGTGATCCTCATCGGCGCCCTACGGGGCCAACCGCACCGACATCGTCTTGCCGCCCCCGGCCAAGAACCGCCGGACGTTGGCCGGGTCGTACCGCGGCTGCATCCCCGCCTGCCGCACGATCACGCTGGAGGCGACGAACTCGTGGCTGGCCTTGCGGTCGCCGATCTGCCGCGCTCGGATGCGCCCGCGCGCGATGCGGAAGGGCTGGGCGAGTCGGTCCAGGATCGTGTAGAACCCGGTGAGGGAATCGTGGCTCGGGCCGACCGGGTTCGGGTCGATCCGCTCCTTGATGGCGGCCCAATCGAACGCCAGTCCGCAGGCGGTGGCGCGGTCGAGCATCCACAGCAGAGGGATGTCGGAGAGCTGGCTTTCGGGATAGCCCCCGCCGACGTCGGAGTGCACTCCCGCGAACCACACCTGCTCGACCGTCTGGTTATGGGCGTCAGCTTGCTGCTTCCAGATCGTCGGGCTGAACGGGCCCCGGCGCTCGTCGATGGCCAGTGCCTGGTAGGCGTGGTCCACCCACGTGCTCAGGTCGACGTCGTGAAACGACCACCGCCAGCGGAACAGGGCGTTGACGAGACCCATGCCGATCTTGGGGATGCCCAGGCTGCCCACGGTGTCCCAGACGCCAACGAACCGGATCCTCGCCTCGTGGGAGAAGCGCGCCCGGAACTCGGCGGCCGCCGGCGAGCGGGGATGGGTGCGGTCGCTGCGGTCGCGGTACATCTCGTAGGCGGCGTCGACCTGCCCGAGGTGCTCGCGCTTCAGCAATCCGGCATTCCGGATGAGGCCGGCGAGGCTCCGGGCCGTGTAGGCGCCCCGGCTGAAGCCGAACAGGAACAGCTCGTCTCCGGGCTCGAAGAGCGTCACACACTCACGGTAAGCGTCCGTGATGTTCTTCGACAGCCCCCAGCCGAGGGCGCCGCCGCGCAGCCGCTCGAAGCGGCGAGTGCCCACGCCGGCGTAATAGCGCTTGACCTGCTCGACACCACCGCGGTCCCCGGCCCGGACGAACTCCCAGAGCTTCCTGACGTTCGTCAGCGCGCGGCCGCCCCGCGCGTCGCTCCCGTTCCAGGTGCCGTCGCAGCAGATCACTAATCGCTTCATGGGCCGCCTTCCGGGGCGTTCACGGGCCAACCGCCGCCGCGATCACCCGGTTCGCACGTCGATCCAGCCGAGGGGCGTGATGGTGGCGCGGTCCCCAGCGCGGAGGAGCACGGTCGTCGTGGGCGCTTCAAGCACGGCAGGACCGTCGATGACCTGGCCCGCGGCCAGGCCTGCAAGATCGTAGACGGCAACATCGTGCCAGGTGTCGAGGTAGACGCGACGGTGTGAAGTCGGGGGTGTCGGCGGCCAGGCCGGCAGCGTCGGCTCCTCGGGCAGGGCCGGCAGGGCGCCCACTGCGGCCACTCGCGCATTGACCAGCACCACTTCCTGGTCGCGGAGGCTGTAGGTATAGAGCTCCTCGTGACGACGGTGGAAGCGCTCGACAACCTCTTTCATCATCATCGGCGCGTCGAGGTCCACACCGTCGAGCGAGACGGTGATCTCGAAGACCTGCTCGCCATAGCGCATGTCCAGGGCCCGGTGGATGGTGACTGGGCCGCGGAAGGCGCCCAGGCGACGCCCGGCCTGGCGCTCCATGTCGGCGAACACCCGGCGCAGCATGCCCGGCCGCAGCATCTTGAGGTCGCCCACGTGGCTGCGGACCAGCTCGTAGCGAAGGTCGGTCGTCAGCATGCCCCAGGCCGAGAGCACAGAGGCGGCGCGCGGCAAGACGACCCGCGCGATCTCGAGCCGGCGCGCGACGTCGGTCACGTGCAGACCAGCAGCGCCGCCGAAGGCCAGCAGCGCGAACCGTCGCGGGTCCACACCGCGGCGGACGGACACCAGGCGCACGCCCTCGGCCATCCGCGTGTTGACCACCTCGTGCACGCCCCAGGCGGCGCGCACCCGGTCGAGCCTGAGGCGCCGGGCCAGGGCGGCCAGCGCGCGCTCGGCGGCCGCCTGGTCCAGACGGGCCTCGCCACCGAGGAAGCGCGCGGGGTCGAGGTAGCCCAGCACGAGGTTCGCGTCGGTCACGGTCGCTTCGGAGCCGCCGCGGCCATAGCACGCGGGCCCGGGGTCGGCGCCGGCCGACCGGGGGCCGACCTGAAGGATCCCGCCCGCGTCGACCCACGCGATGGAGCCGCCGCCGGCGCCGATCGAGACGATGTCGAGGGCGGGCAGGGCCACCGGGTGCCCGGCCACGGCGCGGTCCACCGCCAGCACCGTCTCACCGCCGCTCACGAGCGAGATGTCGGTGCTCGTGCCGCCCATGTCGAACGGGATGAGGTCGCCCGCGCCGAGCAGCCGCGCGCAGTATCGGCTCGCGGCCACACCGCCGGCCGGACCCGAGAGCACGGCACCGGCGGCCAGCCGGGCGGCCTCGGCGATCGGCGCCACGCCCCCGTGCGACTGCATGACCAGAACGTGACCGCGGTATCCGGCCTCCCCCAGGCGCCGTTGCAGACGCAGAAGGTAATCGAAGAGGGCTGGGCCTACGTAGGCATTGACGACCGTGGTGCAGACGCGCTCGTACTCCTTGATCTGGGGCAGGACCTCTGAGGAAAGCGAAACGTAGATGCCGGGCAGGGCGCCCCGGAGCGCGGCGCGGGTCAGGCGCTCGTGACGCGGGTCACGGTAGGCGTGCAGGTAGCACACGGCGACGGACTGGACGCCGGCGCGCCGCAGCCGTTCGATGGCCCTGGCTAACGAACGGCGGTCGAGCGGAACCTCGACACGCCCGTTGGCCCGGAGGCGCTCGCGGACGCCGAGCCGCCGCGCCCGTGGCACCAGCGGCACCGGCGGCGGCATCCGGAGGTTGTAGCGGTCGTCCTTGAGTCCCTCACGCATTTCGAGGACGTCGCGGTGGCCCTCGGTCGTCAAGAGGCCGACGCGCGCGCCCTGGCGCACGATGAGCGCGTTCGTCGCCACGGTGGTGCCGTGGACGATGCGCTCGGTCTGGCCGAGGAGCGCCTGGCGGTCGAGACCGAGCGTGGCGGCCAGGCGGTCGAGGCCGTCGAGGACGCCGAGCGTGGGGTCGCGCGGCGTGGAGGGCGCCTTGGCGAAGGTCACGCGCCCGGCCTCGTCCACCGCCACGAGGTCGGTGAAGGTGCCGCCCACGTCGATACCGATGCGGAACGCGCTCATCGGCATTCAGCGTCGCCGGGCGCGGCGCTTCGCCACGAACTCGTTCTCGACGTCGTCCCTGCGCTCCGCCTCCGTGCGCTTCCGCGGGTCGCCCCAGCCGCCGCCCCCGCCCGATTCGACGAGGAAAACGTCGCCCGGCCTGACGAGGATGCCCACCTCCTTGGTCCGCAGCTCGCGCGCGCGGCCGTTCGAGAGCAGGCGATAGCGGTGGGGCCGACCGTCCTGGCCACCGGCCATCCCGCAGGCCCCATAACGCACGCCGTCGCCCGCGGTGTTGGCCCGGGCTGGCTCGTTCGTCTCGGCGACGAATTCGAGCACGGCGCCGACACCGCCGCGATAGCGACCCTCGCCGCCGGAATCCGGAAGGAACTCGTGGCGCCGAAAGAACAGCGGGAAGCGCGCTTCGGTGACCTCGAGGCTGCCGAATTTGATCCCGCCCGCGGCCTGCCACTCGCCCGCCGTCGGCCAGCCGTCGCCGGCCGACGAGGCGCCGCCGCCGGGCCGGGCCTGGAACATGTGCCAGATGAAGGGCCGGCCGGTGCGCGGGTTCGTGCCCTGCAGGGCGATGCGAAACCGACGCCCCCAGCCGGCCATAGCCCGATCCGGGCACGCGCCGGCCAGCGCCTTGATGATCGCCTCGGCGATCTCCTGGGCGCAGTGATTGGTGCAGAGGGTCACCGGTGCCGGCGATCGGGCCCAGGCCACCGTCCCCTCGCGAGCGATGACGGTGAGCGGCCGAAAGGCGCCGTCGTTCTTCGGGATGTCGGCATCGATCAAGTAGGCGAGCGCCATGCTGACAGCCGCCCGCATGTTGGCGTACGAGGAGTTGATGAAGGATTCCACCTGCGGGTGGCAGTCGCTGACGTCCACGGTCAGGTCCGAGCCGCGCTTGGTGACGGTGGCGCGGATCCAGATATCGCGGGTGCCCCGGCCGTCGTCGTCGAGGAAGGCCTCGCCCCGGTAGACACCGTCCCTCCAGCCGGCAATGCAGGCGCGAGCCCGACCCTCGGCGCTGTCGAGCACGGCCTCCACGCCGGCCAGCGTCCGCTCGACGCCGTACTCGCCGAGCAGCGCCAGGAGCCGCCGCTCGCCGACCCGCGCCGAGCCGATCATGGCGGCGAGGTCGCCGCGAAAGTCGCGCGGGTGGCGGACATTCGTCGCCAGCATCTGCATCACGTCCTCGCGCAGGGCGCCGGCGTCATAGAGCCGCAGCGGCGTGATGCGGAGCCCCTCCTGCCAGATCTCGGTCGCCCCCGGGTTGTAGGCGCCGTGGGTGGCGCCGCCGATGTCCGACTGGTGCGAGCGGTTGACGGACCAGAAGAGGAGCCGGCCCTCCGCGAACACCGGCACGAAGGCGGTCAGGTCGGGCAGGTGGTTGTTGCCGTGATAGGGGTCGTTGAGGAGGAAGACGTCGCCGGGCCTCACGCTCTCGCCGAAGAAGGCACGGACGGACTGCACGGCCCAGGGCAGCGCCCCCACATGAATAGGCACGTGCTCGGCCTGAGCCACCAGGCGCCCGTCGGGGTCGGCGATGGCCGTGGAGAAATCGCGGCTGGAGTTGAGGATCTGGGAATACGACGTACGCAGCATGGCCTCACCCATCTCGGCCACGACCGCGTGGAGACGGTGTTGGATGACGGAGACGGTGATGGGGTCGACCTGAGACCTCACCGCGCGTGATTATAGCCCGTCGCTCTGGCCAGCCGGTGCCGCCATTGACGCCGGGGGATGGCCGGCATAGCATGCCGCCACCCTTTCTCCGGAGGTGCTCCCATGAGACGCCCCATCAGCCTCCTCGTGTGCGTGGCCCTCACGCTCGTCGCCACGATCGCCTGGGCGCAAGCGCTGCCGTCGGTCCGTCCCGAGCAGGTCGGGCTCTCGCCGGAGCGCCTCGATCTGGTCAGCTCCATGCTGAGAGCCGAGATCGAGAAGGGGAAATTCCCGGGCGCGGTCGCTCTCGTCGGACGCAAGGGCCGGGTGGCGTACTTCGAAGCCTTCGGCCACCGGGATAAGGCGGCCGGAGCGCCGATGGCCAGGGACACCGTCTTCCGGATCTACTCGATGACCAAGCCTCTGGTCTCGGTCGCCGCCATGATGCTGATGGAGGACGGCAAGCTCGTTCTCACGGATCCGGTGTCGAAGTTCCTGCCGCAATTCAGCAAGCTCCAGGTGAGCGTGCCCCAGGTGGACTCCACGTTCGCCCGGGTCCGCTACACGCTGGTGCCCGCCGAGCGGGAGCCGACGATCCAGGACCTGCTGCGGCATACCTCGGGGCTGGCGTACGGCGAGCTCACCATGAATAGCCCGGTGAAGGAGGGCTACGCCAGGGCCGGCGTCTACCAGCCGGACGGACTACCCTTCGACGCGCGCGGCCTGACTCCGGCCGAGCAGGTGGAGCGGATGGCCAAAGTACCGCTGGCGCAACAACCGGGGACGGTGTGGGAATACAGCCTCTCGAGCGACGTCCTCGGGCGCGTGGTCGAGGCGGCGTCCGGCGTGCCGCTCGGCGAATTCCTCAATAAGCGCCTGTTCACGCCGCTGAAGATGGTGGATTCCGGGTTCTGGCTCGAGAAGGAGAAAATGGCGCGGGTGGCGGAGACGGCGCCCGGTCACCCGATCAAGGTCATCGACGTGTCAGCGGCGCCGAAGAATCACTCCGGCGGTGCGGGGGCGGTCTCCACGACGATGGACTTCGCCCGGTTCTGCCAGATGCTGCTGAACGGTGGCCAGCTCGACGGGGCACGGGTGATGAGCCGTACCACCGTCGCTCTCATGACGTCGGACCACCTGGCGGGAATCAGCACGCCCTCCACCCCGGGCGAGCTCTTGCTCGGCACGCGGGGGTACACGTTCGGCCTGGGCTTTGCCGTTCGCCAGGGGCCGGGCGTGGCCGCCGTGCCCGGGTCAGCCGGCGAGTTCATGTGGGCTGGCTTCGCCGGCACCTACTTCTGGGTGGACCCGAAGGAGGACGTGGTCGGCGTTCTGATGACCGCGGCGCCCAGTCCCGAGCGGGCGTACTACCGGAGGCTCTTCAAGCAGCTCACGTATCAGGCGATCACAGATTAGGTCGGATCGGGCGGGCCGCTCTGTCGGCGGTCGGGCGCCTCCACGATCGGATAGCCCCGGCTGTCCGACCGGTGCTCCGGGTCTTTGTAATGGACGATCCGCTGCGGCGAGGCGTGGATGCCCAGCGTCTTCAAGTCCTCGTCCCCGATGACGCGGAATCCGTGCTGGACGTCCGCCGGGATGGCGATCGTGTCGCCCTTTCGGAGGATCACCGTGCGTGCGTCGTCGCCCTCGACCCAGGCCTCGGCCGTTCCCTCCAGAACGAAGAGGACCTCCATGTAGGGATGCGAATGAACGGCAGTGGCGTAGCCGGGCTTCGAGGTCTGGATTCCTGTCCGCAGCGGCACGTTCTCGTCGTCCCCGATGAGGGGCTGGTACACGGCTCCCGGACCGAAACTCACGACCTCGGCGTCTTCGAGGCGAACGACCTTCATGGAAGTCCTCCGTAGGGGCCGCTACGAGGTCTCCGCGGCCCTCGTCTCCAGGAAGCGCAGGGCGACGGCGCAGTGCACGGCGATCCCGGTGGCGAGCGCCGGTTCGTTCAAGACCATCCGGCTGGAGTGGTTCGGGTGGGCCGGGCCATCGTCCGGGCGAGTGCCGAGGAACGCCAGCGCGCCCGGCACCCGCTGCAGCACATAGGAGAAGTCCTCGCTGCCCATGATGGGATTGGCCATCGTGCGCACGCGCTCGGCCCCTAGCACCTCCTCGGCCGTCTTCACGACGAAGCGGGCGAACCCGTCGTCGTTGACGGTCACCGGGTAGCCCCGAGTCAGCTCCACGGAGACCTCGGCGCCGTGGGCGGCAGCGATGCCCTCGGCGACGCGGCGCACGGCCGCCAGCACGGTGGTCCGCGTGCTCTCGGACACACTCCGGATCGTTCCCAACAGGCTCGCCGTCTCCGGGATCACGTTGCGGGTCGTGCCGGCCTCGATGCGGCCGACGGTGATGACGGCCGGATCGAAGACGTTCACGCGGCGGGTGACGAGGGTCTGGAAAGCCTGGACCATCTCGCAGGCGATGGGGATCGGGTCGAGGCACTCGTGCGGCGCCGAGGCGTGCCCGCCCCGCCCTCGCACGAGGATCTGGAAGGTGTCTCCCGAGGCGAGCATGGGGCCGGGCCTGGTGGCCACGACGCCGGCTGGGACGCTCTGGCTCACGTGAAGGGCGAAGGCCCCGGTCGGCCGAGCCGCGCCGTCGAGCAGCCCCTCCTCGATCATCACCCGGGCGCCGTGATAGCCCTCCTCGCCCGGCTGGAACATGAACACGATGCGCCCGGCGATGCGGTCCCGGCGGGCGGCGAGGACGCGGGCCGCCCCGACCAGCATCGCGACGTGAGCGTCGTGGCCGCAGGCGTGCATCGCGCCGTCCACCTTGGAAGCGAACGGCAGGCCGGTCTCCTCGGGCATGGGCAGGGCGTCCATGTCGGCCCGGAGCAGCACCGTGGGACCTGGCCGGGCGCCGGCCAGCGTCGCGACCACGGACGTGGTCGCGCGTCCGGTGCAGACTTCGAGCCCGAGGCCGTTGATCGCTTCCAGGATGGCCGCCTGAGTCCGGGGCAGATTCAGGCCGAGCTCCGGCCAGTGGTGGATGCGACGACGGAGCTGGATGACGTCGTCGAGATGCGTCCTGGCCTCGTCGAGGTGCGCGCTGATCATGGGACCCTCCGCGGCCGAGATTATACCCGCCGCTGGCGCTCCCGCTCTTTGAGGACGCGACGGAGGATCTTGCCGGAGGCGGTCTTGGGGATCGCCTCGATGAACTCCACTTCGTGCAGCGTCTTGTAGCCGGCCAGGCGGCCGCGGGCCCAGCCGAGCAGCGCCTCGGCCGTCAGCGCGGGGTCCTTTCGAACCACGAAGGCCTTCGGGACCTCGCCGGCCTCGGGGTCGGGCTTGCCGACGACAGCGACGTCGGCCACCCCGGGATGCTCGAACAGGAGCGCCTCGAGCTCGGCCGGCGCGATGCCGAAGCCCTTGTACTTGATCATCTCCTTCTTGCGGTCGGTGATGGTCAGATAGCCGCGGGCGTCGATCGTGCCGACATCGCCGGTGTAGAGCCAGCCGCCGCGCAAGGCCGCGGCCGTGGCCTCCGGCGCGTTCCAGTACCCGAGCATGACCCCGGGGCTGCGCACGCACACCTCGCCGACCTCGCCCGGCCCCAGCTCGCGTTCGCCCGTCTCCAGGTCGACGATCTTCTGCTCGGTGTCGCTCACCGGCAGGCCGGCGGTGTCGATGGTCAGCAGGGCGTCGTCATGGACGGGGTTGATGTGCGTGATGGGGCCGGCCTCGGTGAGCCCGTAGCCCTGGACGACCTTGACCCCGGTGACGTCACGAAAGCGGCGGGCCAGCTCGGGCGGAACGGGCGCGGCGCCGATCATCGCGTGGCGCACGCTGCGCCAGTCCACCCGGGTCACATCGGGATGCTGGAGAAGTGCCAGCAGCACGGGCGGCACTGCGAAGAGGATGGTGATGCGCTCGGTCTCGACCAGCCGGCAGCACTGGGCCGGGTCGAAGCGCTCCATGAGCACGAGGCGAGCGCCGGCGTGGACGCCGCCGCCCATGAGCATCAACCCGTAGATGTGGTAGAGGGGCAGGAAGAGCAGGAAGCGGTCGTCGGCGGTGATCCGGCTCGCGGCGATGAACTGAAGGTTGTTGCACACGAAGGCCTGGTGGCTGAGCAGCACGCCCTTGGGAAGTCCCGTCGTCCCGCTGGAGTAGGGCAGCACCAGGAGGTCGTCCGGCTGGATGTCGCCGGCCGGGAGCGGAGTGGCGGGCGCGGCGGCGACGAGGTCGGCGAAGCGCACGGCGTCGGAACCTACCGTGGCCCCGGGACCGACCGTGACGACGTGCTTGAGGCGTGGCACCTCGCGGCGCGCCGCCTGGACCAACGGGGCGAGGCTCTGCTGGACGATCACCGCCACCGCCTGAGCATCGGCGAGCTGATAGCCGACCTCGCGCTCCTGATACGAGGGATTCATAGGGCTGGGGACGGCGCCGAGGCGGGCCAGGGCGAAGAAGCTCACGATGTACTCGGGGCGGTTCGTCATGAACAACGCCACGCGGTCGCCCCGCCCGATGCCCAGGCCCCGCAGCCCGTGGGCGAAGGCGTTCACCAACCCCTCCAGCTCCCGGAAGGTCAGGCTTCTGCCCGCGAAGACGACAGCCTCGCGGTCGGGGAGGAGCGCCACCGGACGCGCCAGCATCTCGCCGTACGGAATCTGCGGGTACGTCAGGCGCGGGCGGAGCAGCTCGGGTTGGGGGTCGACGTGAGCGGCCATGAGGCTGCATTATAGGCGACCATGGACCGGGCCGCCGTGCGCCACAACTTCCTGGCGCTCGGTCTCGACTACTCGTGCTTCCTCATCGGCATGTCATTCGCGTCCCAGGCGACGATCCTGCCCGCGTTCGCCGCCCACCTCGGCGCCTCCAACATCGTCATCGGCGCGATCCCCGCCGTGATGATGCTCGGCTGGTTCCTGCCGTCGCTGTTCGCCGCCCATCACACCGAGCGGCTCGAGCGGAAGCTCCCGCTGGTGCTGCGCTACACAGTCTGGGAGCGCGTGCCGATGCTGGCGCTGGCGGCGCTCGCACTGTTCCTCGCCGAGCCAGCGCCGGCCGTGGCCCTCGGCGTGTTCTTCCCGCTGCTCCTGGTGATGACGGTGACGACCGGCGTGCTCATGCCGGCCTGGATGGACATCGTGGGCCGCGCGATCCCCACCACGCTGCGCGGCCGGTTCTTCGGCGCCGCCAACCTCGTGGCCAGCGTGGGCGGGCTGCTCGGCAGCGTAGTCACGGCCTGGCTCCTGGGCGCCTTCGCGCCGCCGCGGAGCTACGGCCTCTGCTTTCTCGCCGGGTCCGTCTTCATGGTGCTCTCCTACGTCGCCCTGGCCGCGACGCGTGAGCCGGCCGGCGTCTCGCCGGCCGATCCGATTCCGCTCGGCGAGTATCTGCGCCGGATGCCGGGCCTGCTGCAGCGCGACCGAAACCTCACCTGGTTCCTCGTGGCGCGGGCCTTCGGGACGCTGGGCACGATGGCCAGCGGCTTCTATACGGTGTATGCGCTCCGCGTGTGGCAGGCACCGGAGTGGCAGGTGGGCGCCTTCACCACGATCTTCCTGGCCGGTCAGGTCGTCGGCAACATCGGGCTCGGCTGGCTCGCCGACCGCGCCGGCCACCGACTGGTGCTCGTCCTGGGCGTGGGGGCATTGGCGGCGGGCAACGTCGTCGCCCTCGGGGCGACTTCGGCCGAAGCGCTCGGGCCGGTCTTCGCCTTCGCCGGTGTCCACTACGCCGCGATCCACGTCTCGGCCCGGACGATCCTGCTCGAGTTGGCGGCGGAGGCCGAACGCCCGACCTACATCGGCCTGACCAACACGACGCTGGCGCCCCTCAGCTTCATCGCGCCGCTGGCCGCGGGCCTCATGGCCGACCGCCTGGGGTTTCCCGTGGTCTTCGCCGCCGCCGCCGCGCTGTGCGCCGCGGGCGTGGCGCTGCTCCTGGCGCGGGTACGCGAGCCGCGGCTGGCCGGTCAGCGGGCGACGTAGAGCGAGTTCACCGGATCGACGCGCTCGAAGAGCTGCACGTTCTTGAAGCCGGCCTCCTCCAGCATCCGGGTGGCCACCTGGTGGCCCCATGTGGCGCCGAGCCCGGGGCCGCCACCGGCCAGCGAGACGCTCATGCAATGCATGGTGCTGATGGTGTAGAGGTAGGCCGCCATCGGCACATTCACGTTGTCCTCGAGGTTGCTCGAGGCGCAGACGTCGACCATGAGAAAGGCCCCGCCGGGGGCGAGGGCCGAGCGAATGCGGCGCAACACGCCGGCTGGATCGGCCTGGTCATGGATCGCGTCGAAGGCGGTAACGAGGTCGAACGGGATCGGCGTCTCCAGCCGCGAGATGTCCTGCTCGACGAACGAGGCGTTGGTGATCTTCCGCGCCGCCGCCTCGGCCTGGGCCTGAGCGATGGCCGGCTCCGACACGTCGTAGCCGACGAACGTGCTCTTCGGGAAGCGAGCGGCCATCAGCATGGCGCAATAGCCGGTGCCGCAGCCGGCATCGGCCACGCGGATCCCCGCTTCGAGACGGGGAATGAGCCCGGCCGGCAACGCCAGGTACTTGCTGAACAGCAGCTCGTCGTAGCGGGGCCGGCTGCGCCGGTCCATCAAGCCGGTGAAGTCAGGCTGATAGGCGCTATAGGGCACGCCGGCGCCGGTGCGGAAGGCATCCGTCACGTTGGGGAGGACGCGCGCCATGAGCGGAAAGAACTCCGCCATGGTGGCGAAGTTCTTCGTGGTGGAGCCGGTGAGCAGAGCGGCATGCTCCGGCGGCAGCCGGAACGTCCGCGCGCCGGCGTCATACTCCGCGATGCCGCCGCACACCATGGCCCCCAGCCATTCGCGGACGTATCGCTCGCTGAGCCCGGCGCGGGCGGCGATGTCGGCGCTGGTGGCCGGCCCCATCCCGGCCAGCGTCTCGAAGAGGCCGACGCGCCGGCCGAGCTCGACCATCACGGTTACCGACGTCCCTTCGAAGTGGCGGACCATGAGGTGGGTGAACGCTTTCAGCTTGTCCTTGTCCATGGCGGCCTCCGCGGCGTGCTGGGAAATGCTGGCGCGATCGGCGCCCGACACACTACCACAGCGCCAGAGCAGCCTGTATTCTGCCCGCATGTCCGCGGGCCCCGCCAGCGCGCTCACCGTCGGCGTGATCGGGCTCGGCTACGGGCGAGCCCACATTCCCGCCTTTCAGGCCCAGGGCTGCCGCGTGGTGGCCGTCTGCCAGCGCGACCGAGCGGCGGCCAAGGCCGTGGCCGACCGCTACGGCGTCCCCCAGGTCTACGAAGGCTGGGAGGAGATGCTCGAGCGGGCGCGGCCGGAGATCGTCGTGATCGCCACGCCGCCCCATCTCCACCTGCCGGTCGCGTTGCGCGCGCTCGACGGCGGCGCCCACGTCCTCTGTGAGAAGCCGCTGGCGCTCACGACGGCCGAGGCGCGCCGCATGGCCGAGGCCGCCGGCCGGGCCCGGCGCGTGGCCATGACCGCCTTCAACTGGCGCTTCGCCGCGGCCATGCAGGAGCTGGACGCGCGCGTGCGCGCCGGGGCGCTCGGCCGCGTGTTCCATCTCGACGCCCGATGGCTCGGCGGGCGCTGGGCCGACGAGACCGCCGCCGCCACCTGGCGGATGGACCGGGCCCAGGCCGGCCACGGCGCGATGGGTGACCAGGGCGTTCACCTCGTGGACATGATCCGCGCCACCTTCGGCGAGTTCGTCCGGGTGACGGCACACGCCGGTCTCGCCTATCCCGCGCGGGCCGCGCCCGGTGTGGGCCGGATGCCGGACGCCGACGACTACTGCACGGTGATCGGCGAGCTGGCCAGCGGCGCCCAGGCGACGTTCACGGTGAGCCGGGCCGCCCACGCGATGACCGAGCACACGCTGGAAGCGTACGGCGCGCGTGGCGCGCTGCACTATCGGCTGGCGCGGGACGGCCCGCGGTGGTGGGAAGGCGAGCTGCGTCTCACCGAGGGGGGCGCGGGCTTCCAGCGCGTCGAGCCGCGGGCGGCGCCCTCACCGTCGGTGGGGGAGGGCGACGCGTTCGAGATCATCGGCAAGGCGACCATCGCGCCGCTGGTCGCCCGGCTCCTCGACGGCGTGCGCAGCGGTGTCACCCCCGCGCCCTCGTTCGCCGACGGTGTCCGCGCCCAGGCGGTGCTCGACGCCGTGCTCGAGGCGCTCGGCCGGCGAGCCTGGGTGGAGGTGGAGGCGGGCTGAGCCGGGTGCGGCTGGTCAGCCGACGCTGACGCAGCGGACGGCCGGCAGCCCCTTGGCGGCGAGCTCCCAGCGGGCGCCGCCGTCCGGCGAACGGAAGACGCGGCCGTCCTCGGTGCCGAAGGCCACGACCGGACCGGCGGCGGCCAAACACGCCGTGTCGATGTTGTCGTGGAACCACTCGGGCAGGCCGCGACCGCACCGCTCGAACTCCGCCGGGCCGTCGAGCGGTTTGCGGTAGACCGCCGAGCGCTTGCCCCGATGGCCCGTCGAGGCCGTCACCAGCACGCGGTCCTCGGATACGGCCACCGCGCGCAGGTAGTGAGCGTGCAGGCCGGCCGTGACGAACTGCCAGGAGTCGCCGCCGTCCCGACTCATTCCCAAGCCCTCGGCGGAGGCGACCAGCACCCAATCCCGCCGCGTGGGGTGGGTGAGGACCTGGTGGACGTCGGTCTCGATGTCGATCATCGACGTCCACGAGCGGCCGCCGTCCCGCGAGCGCACGACGCCGCCCACGTGGGCGTTGACGTAGAGGGCGGCGCCCTCCGCCGGGTGGCGCTCAACCGCGATGGATCGCACGTCGGCCGGATCGCCCCACGGCGTGTACCACGCCTGCCGTCCCTCGACGTGCTCGAACGACTCCACGGACGTCAGTCGGCCGTCGGTCAACGTGAACAGATGAGCCTGCTCCGTCCCGATGAGGATTCCCGTCGCGGTCACGGCGAGTGACGTGGCGGGCGGGCCGTCGATCGACGCCTGCTGCTTCCATTGGCCGGTGTCGTCCGTGGCCCACACGCTCCGGCCATCCACGATGGCCCACGCGCGCGCGCCGTCTCGGGCCACGGCGGTGACGGTACGCCCGACGAACTGGTCCAGGGACCGACCCCGCGGTGCGCCCAACTCGTGGAGCCCCCCCGCGGTCCCTACGAGGATCCGCGCGTCCATGCCCTGCATGGTACACCCGGCCCCAGGGCGCGAGCGCCCGCGCGTAGCCGTCGTGGCGGATTGCGCTACCAGTCCTCTCTTCGTAGGCTAGCCGCGTGGAGACCAGGGTCGATCTCCTCCACCTTCTGGAGGACCTGCGGGATGCCTACCCGGAGTCCATCGAGGAGACGATTCTCACCGAGATCATCGCGAACTCCCTCGACTCGGACGCCCGAACCCTCGCCATAACGACGGATCCTCCGGCCTCCGCGCTCACCATCGTGGATGACGGCGTCGGCATGCGACGGCGGGAGCTAGCCCGCTACCACGACATCGCGGCTACCACGAAGGTCAGGGGCGCCGGCATTGGCTTCGCGGGCGTCGGCATCAAGATCGCGCTGCTGGTCTGTTCAGAGGTGCTCACCGAAACGCGCCGGGGCAAGCACCACGTCGCCTCCTCCTGGCGGCTTGCCTCGCGCCACAAGGCCCCGTGGAAGTGGGTCCCGCCGCCTGGCCTGGTCACCGACCACGGCACGGCGGTGCGCTTGGTGGCGGCGAACCCGCTTTCCCCGCTGCTCGACCCCGGCTTCGTTGAAGGCGCGCTTCGCCGCCACTTCCAGCCACTCCTCGACCCGGCTCTTGCGGATATCCTGAGCCCGCACTATCCGCACGGCGTGAGCTTCGTGGTCAACGGACGTCCGGTCGAGACGCGGGGCTGGCCGGCGCCGGACGCCGCGCCCATCGCCCTTCGCGCGACGCGGAGGCGGAAGCCCGCGGGCGCGGGCTATCTAATACGAGACATGGCGCCGCTGCCCGAAGACCGGCAAGGCATCGCCGTCAGCACCTTCGGGAAGATCATCAAGCGCGGCTGGGACTGGCTTTCCGTCGCCCCCTCGGCGCCCCAGCGCATCGGCGGGTTGATCGAGGTCCCCGCGCTGGCCGAGTGTCTTACCCTGAGCAAGTCCGATTTCATTCGCGCCGGCGCGCGTGGCGCCACCTATCTCGCCTATCGCAAGGCGATCCAGGAAGCCGTCTCGCGCCAACTCGCCCTGTGGGGCGACGCGAGCGAGCCCGCCGAGCGGACGCGGCGGCGCGCCGCGCGGCCGGTCGAGCGCGACCTAGAGGCGGTCCTCGCGGATCTGGCCGGAGATTTTCCGCTCCTCGCCTCTCTTGTCGAGCAACGTGCCGGGGGCCAACGTCGCCTCCCGGTCGCCGGCGGTCGTGCAGGAGCCGACCTGACCGGCCCGTCGCTCGCCGTGCGCGAGGCGATGTCGCTCACGCCGGCCACGCCTGACGGAGCGGAGCTAGCGGACGCGGGGCCGCCAGTGGAGGGCCCTCAGTCCGGATCGCCGGCCACCTCGCCGCCCGGACCGGCCCCGGTGGCAGGCCGTCTCGCCGCCGGCCCCCAGACGCGCCGCCCTGCGCGCTACGGGCTCGCCATCCAGTTCGAGGCGCGGCCGGACGACTCCGAACTCGGTCGCCTGGTCGAGTCCACGGTGTGGGTCAACGAAACCCACCCGGCGTACCGGCGCGCCGTCGCTTCCCGGTCGGAGGGTTATCATGTTGCTTTGACGGTAGCGATGGCCCTGGCTCCGCTGGCCGTCGATCCGGCGAAGGAGCACACCTTCGTCACCACGTTCCTGGCCCGTTGGGGCGCCGCCCTCGAGCGCCGGCGCCCCACCCGGCGTTCGGCCCCCTAGCCCAGCGGTTGATCCGGCCAGCCATTCTGGCTATATTATAGCCAGAATGCGCCACGAGGTCGTCCTGGCCCCGGAGGCCGCGAAGGCTTACCGGGCCCTGCCGCCCTACCGGCGCGCCGAGGTGCGGGACGCCCTCGAACGGCACTTGCGATATGAGCCGACCCGGGTAAGCAAGAGCCGGATCAAGCGCCTGCGAGGCCTGAGTCAGCCACAGTATCGGCTCCGGGTTGGGGAGGTGCGAGTTTTCTATGACGTCACGACCGAAGCCGTCGAGGTCCTCGCGATCGTCACGAAAGCCGAAGCGGCGCGTTGGCTTGCCCAGCACGGCACGCCCGATGCGCCAGGTGGCGCTGGCTGAGGTCAAGGACGATCTTTCGCGCTTCCTGCGCATGGCCGAGTCCGAAGAGATTGTCATCACGAGGCATGGGAAGCCGGCTGGCGTGCTCATCGGATTTGAAAGCGACGACGACTGGTTCGACTATCGGCTGGAGCATCATCCCGAGTTTCTCAGGCGGGTGGCAGAAGCGCGCGATGCCGTCAGGGGTGGACGCGGTGTTCGACTGGAGGACCTCCCGTCGTAGCGCGGGCTAGGTTTCCTTCAGCTTGCCGAGCGCCGGTTGGGCGGGTCAAGGCGAGGGCGGGCGGATTCCGGTAGGATTGCCGTCATGAAAGTCGACCACCCCTCCGTCTGCCCCCTGGACTGTCCCGACACCTGCAGCCTCACCGTCACCGTCGACGACGACCGGATCGTCGGGATCCGCGGCTCGCGCGCCAACCCGTACACGGCCGGCGTCCTCTGCGCCAAGGTGCCGGCGTATTACCCGGGGTTCGTCCACGGGCCCCGCCGACTGCGCTCTCCGCTCAAGCGAATGGGCAAGAAGGGCGAAGGGCGATTCGAACGGATCACATGGGACGAGGCGCTCGACCGGATCCACGAACGTTTTCAGGGGGTGATCCGGGAGCACGGTCCCCAGGCCATCCTGCCGCTGAACTACGCCGGGCCGCACGGGATGCTGGCCGGCGGCTCGATGGACCTGCGCTTCTTCCATCGGCTGGGCGCGTCGCTCCTCGACCGGCCGCCGCTCTGTGGCGGAGTACGTCGCGAGGCGTGGGTGGGGACGTACGGCACGGTGTCCGGCCTCCCGCCCGAGCACGCGGCGCTGGCCAAGCTGGTCGTCGCGTGGGGCAACAACGTCACCTGGTCGAACCTCCACCTGATGCCGCAGATCAACCGGGCGCGGAAGGCGGGAGGCAAGCTGGTGGTCGTCGATCCGCGGCGCACGAAGGTCGCCGAGCAGGCTGACCTGCATCTGGCGCTCCGACCGGGGACGGACGTGGTCCTGGCGTGGGCCATCGCGGCCGAACTGGAACGGCGCGGCGGGCTCGACAGCGCGTTCATCGCGCGGCACGTCGAGGGGTTCGACGACTTCATGGCGCTGGCGCGCCCGTGGACGGTGGCCGAGGCGGCGCGGGTATGCGGCGTGCCCGAGACGGCGATCCGCGCGTTGACCGAGTGGTATCACGCACTCTCACCGGCGGCGATCAGCGTGGGCAACGGGCTGGAGCGCAACCAGAACGGCGGCAGCGGCATCCGCGCGATCTTCGCCCTGCCGGCGCTGGCCGGGAAGTGGGGCGTGCCGGGCGGCGGCCTCATCAACAGCGCCTCGTTCGCCTTCCCCAAGACGCCGAAGCGCCTGGGCCGGCCCGACCTCGTTCCCGCGGGGACGCGGACCTTCAACATCGTCGACGTGGGCCGCCATCTCGTGGACTCTGAGTTGCGGCCGCCCATCCGGGCGCTCTTCATCTACAACCACAACCCGGTGGTGGTGCACCCCGACCAGAATCGTTTGCGCCGGGGGCTCGCGCGCGAGGACCTTTTCGTGGTGGGCTGCGACGTCGTGATGACGGACAGCCTCGCCTGGGCCGACGTGGTGCTGCCCGCCTGCAGCCACTTCGAGCACGACGACCTCTTCCCGGCCTACGGCCAGCACTGGCTGCAGCGCGCCGCGCCGGTCATCCCTCGTCAGGGCGAGGCGCTGCCCAACACCGAGATCTTCCGCCGGCTGGCCGCGCGCTTCGGGTTCAGCGAGCCCGCCTTCACGGCCTCCGACGCCGAGCTGATGGACGACGGGCTGGACGCCGCCGACCCGCGTTTGGGTGGCGTTCGGCCGAGCGCGATCCCGACCGACCGCGCGCTGAAGATGACGGTCCGGGGCGAGGACGCCGTGCTCTTCCGGAACGTCTTTCCGGCCACGCCGTCGGGCAAGGTGGAGCTGGCGTCGTCGTACCTCGCCGATCGCTTCGGCGCCCGGCTGCCGTCCTACCGGCCGGTGGCCGCGCCGTTTCCGCTGGCCCTCATCTCGCCGGCGTCGGACCAGCGGATCACCTCCACCTTCGGCGGCATCCCCGAGCGCGAGGAGGCGCCACCGCTGGAGATGCACCCGGACGACGCCCGGGCCCGTGGCCTGTCCGACGGGCAGCGGGTGCGCGTGTGGAACGACCTCGGCGAGGTCCACCTTCGGCTCGCGCTGACCGACACGGTGCCGGCCGGCATCGTGTGCTCACTCAAGGGAGCGTGGCTCTCCACGAGCGACAACGGCCAGACCATCTCCGCGCTATGCCCCGCCCACCATGCCGATCTCGCCGAGGGTGCCTGCTTCAACGACGCCCGCGTAGAAGTCGCCGCGATCTGAACCCCAGGGAGGAGCGTCCCATGAGCGATGACCGCCTGAACCGCCGGCAGTTCCTCACGCTCTCCGGCGCCGCCGCGGCCGCCGCCACCACCGGTATCGAAGGGATCGTCGCCGCCCGCCGCGCTCCGGCCCATGCCCAGGGCACCCGGCTGCATCTGCTGCAGTGGTCCCACTTCATCCCGGCCGCCGACAGCGTGTTCGACGCGCAGGCGCGCGAATTCGGCAAGCAGGCGGGGGTGGAGATCCAGGTCGAGCGCATCAATCAGAATGACCTGCAGACGCGGGCGACGGCGGCCATCCAGAGCGGCGCCGGGCCCGACGTCATCATCCTGGCCAACAACCATCCCCACCTCTACGAGGCCGCGCTCGTCGATGTCAGCGACGTGGCCGAGGAGGTCGGGGCCAAGCAGGGCGGCTGGTACGACTACGCGAAGGTCAATTGCGTCGCCGCCAACCGGTGGATCGGCGTGCCGCAGTTCATCATCTCGTGGGCCATCACGTACCGCGAGGACTGGCTCAAGGAGGCCGGGTTCGAGTACCCCAAGACCTGGGACGACTTCCGCAAGGTCGGCCGGGCCCTGAAGGCCAAGGGCAAGCCGTTCGGCCAGGCCTTCGGGCACAGCATCAACGACCCCAATAACTGGTGCTACCCGCTGGTGTGGATGTGGGGCGGGATGGAGGTGCGGGAGAACGGGCGCAACGTCGGGCTCAACAGCAAGAACACGATCGAGGCCGTGAAGTTCAACGCCGTGCTGTGGAAGGAAGTCTTCGACGAGGGCGGGCTGGCTTGGGACGACTCCAACAACAACCGCGCGTTTCTCTCCCAGGAAATCTCGCTGACCGGCAACGCCCCCAGCATCTATGTCGCCGCCAAGCAGAAGTTCCCCGACGTCTTCCGCGGCACCAACCACGGCCACTACCCGCCGGGACCGGCCGGGCGCTTCTACTGGCTGCCCTGCTGGAACTCCTGCGTGATGCGGTACTCGAAGAACCAGAAGGTCGCCAAGGACTTCATCCGCTACTACATGGACCGGCCGCAGTTCGACCGGTACTTCGACACCATGGACACCTTCGGGATCCCGGGCACGAAGGTCTACCGCGACCACGCGCTGTGGCGCCGCGACCCCAAGACCGCCGTGTTCCCGGAGACGCTGGGGTACGCGCGGCAGGTGGGCTACGCCGGTCCGCCCGGCCGCAAGGCCACCGAGGCGCTGTCCAAGTACATCATCGTGGACATGTTCGCCAAGAGCCTGCAGGGCGCCAAGCCGGAGGACGCGGTGGCCTGGGCCGCCGGCGAGCTGCGCCGGATCTACGAGACGTAGCCCTCGCCACCGGCCAGCAGGTCGCCGGTCATCGAGCGAGGAACGTTTCCGGGCTCAGGGCCACGCCCGAGAATGCCTTGAGGACCTGACGGTCGATGGTCACGAGCGGCGTGTGGAGGTCTTGGGCCAGGGCTACGAACTCGCAGTCGTCGGCCGAGCATCCGGAACGGGCAGCCAGCTCCAGGACCTGGGTCGAGACGACGCTGTACTCGCGCCCGGCCATCCACTGTTCGGCCTCAGCGACGAGCACGATGGCGTCGGCCAGGGTGAGATCGCGCTGCCTCACGAGGCCGACGAGCGTACTCCGGAACTCGGACCGCCAGAGCAAGGGCGCCGCCCACGACGAGTCCCGGGCTAGGACCGCCTCCGCCTGCCCGGTACGTTGGCCGCGCACATAGAGGTAGACGAAAAGATTGGTGTCGGCGACGATCACGGGCGGCCCGGCGACTTGAGGCGAGCCAGGGTAGCGTCGGTCAGGGCAGCTCGCGCCGGCGCCTTGCGCACCGCCCGAACGCGTGCGAGAAACGCATCGGGATCGACGGCGACGGCCTGAGTCGCTCCTTCCAGGCAGGCGATGACCTCCAGGTTGAGGCTGCGTCGGTGCACGGTAGCTTGCCGCTTGAGCCGCTTCACCAGCGGTTCGGGGACGTTCTTGATGGTGAGCGTGGCCATCTCGCCGGCCTCCTTTGGCGCATCCAATATGGTACCGTTTTGCATCCATTCTAGCACCAGTCGGTGTGGCCGTCCGGGCCGCCCAGCCCGGCGGCGGTTGGGGCGCTCAGGGAACCCGCGCGCCTTGTCGCCGGGAGCACGATGCGCTAGGGTGGGGCCTCGCGCGGAGCGCGCCGGAGGGACGACCGTGAAGAGCACCAACTCGCCGTGGCCGAAGGGCGCGCGGTGCGCCGTCATGCTCACGTTCGACTTCGACGCCGAAGCGCTCTGGCTGGCTGCTCGATGGCTGGCGCCTATCTGAGGCCGGACGTGGCCTCGGAGATCTTCGGCAGCGATCCCCGAGCCATTCTGGCTTGGGGCCCGCCGACGGAGGCGCGGGCCGTCGCCGTGGAGGGCGGTTACCGGCTCAGCGGCACCTGGACCTTCGCCAGTGGCGGACGCCATGCCACCTGGCTGGGCGGCTTCAGCCCGGTCTACGAGACGGACGGCACGCCGCGCCGGCGCGCCGACGGCACACCTGAGATCCGCACCATGCTGTTCCCGGCAACCAGCGCGACGATGCTCGACGTCTGGCACGTCATCGGGCTGCGGGGGACGGGCAGCGACTCCTTCTCGGTGTCCGACCTGTTCGTGCCGCACGAGCGGTCCATCGCCCGCGACGACCCCTCCGAGCGGCGCCATCCAGGCCCGCTTTACCTCTTCCCCATCGTGAGCCTCTTCGCCGCGGGCTTCGCCGGCGTGGCGCTGGGGATCGCCCGGAGCGCGCTCGACGCGTTCGTCGAGCTGGCGCGCACAAAGACGCCGCGTGGCTTTCGGGCAACGCTCCGCGAGAGCGCGGTGATCCAGGCCCGCGTGGCCCAGGCCGAGGCTCGGCTCCGCTCAGCCCGGCTCTTTCTCCTGACGTCCCTGGGGGAGATCTGGGCGGAGGTCAACCGCTCGGGCCGCGTCGCCCTCGAGCAACGCATCCTGATTCGGATGGCGGCCTCCCACGCGATTCGCGAGGCCGGTGAGGTCGTCGACGGCGTCTACCACGCCGCGGGCGCGACGGCCATCTTCATGAGCAACGCCTTCGAGCGCCGCTTCCGTGACATGCACACGGTGACCCAGCAGCTGCAGGGCCGGCTGGACCATTTCGAGACGGTCGGCCGCTTTCTCTTGGGCCTGGAGCCCGACACGGCCTTTCTGTAGCCCGCTCAGCCCTTCGGCAAGCCGAGCACGCGCTCGCCGATGATGTTGCGCTGAATCTCGCTCGTTCCCGCCGAGATGGTGTACTGCCGCGCGGCCAGCACGCGGTTGAACCAGCGCGGGGCGTCGGGCACCAGGTCCGAGGGCTGGTTCACCAGCGCGTGCATACCCAACAGTTCGCCGGCGGCGTCGGCGATGCGCACGCCCAACTCGGAGCCGGTGAGCTTGAGGATCGAGCCCTCGGGGCCCGGCGGCTCGCCGCGGAGCTGGCGGGTCAGGGTGCGGTAGCGCGTGAACTTGAGCGCCTCGCACTCGATGGCCAGCTGGGCCAGCCGCTGCCGGATCCCGGGGCTGTCCCAGGCCGTGCCGCCGTCGTGCGGCAGCCGCCGGGCCAGCGCGATGAGCCGGGCCACCTGGGCTACCTGGCTGCGCGCCCCCGAGGCGTGACGCTCGTACATCAGGGTGGTGGTCGCCACCTTCCATCCGTGATTGAGCGGGCCGAGCAGGTTCTCCTTGGGGACGACCACGTCGGTGAAGAACACCTCGTTGAAGTGGCGATGGCCCGTCATCAGCACCAGCGGGCGCACGGCGATGCCGGGCGTCGTCATGTCCACCAGGAAAGCGCTGATGCCCTGGTGCTTCGGCGCGTCGGGGTTGGTGCGGGCCAGCAGGATGATCCAGTGGGCGAAATGGGCGCCCGACGTCCACACCTTCTGGCCGTTGACGACGAAATGGTCGCCGTAGTCGACGGCGCGCGCCTGCAGGCTGGCCAGATCGGAGCCGGCCCCCGGCTCCGAGAAGCCCTGACACCAGATTTCGTCGGCGTTCAGAATCCCCGGCAGGTGGCGGGATCTCTGCTCGTCGCTCCCCCAGTGGATGAGGGTGGGGCCGACCAGGTTGAGCCACATGCTGCCGGGCAGGACCGGCGCCCGCGCCGCCGCGCATTCCTCGTCCCAGATGATCCGCTCGATGAGCCCCGCGCCGCGACCGCCGTACTCCTTCGGCCACGTGATGCCGACCCAACCGGCCGCGTGCATCGTCTTCTGCCAGGCCCGGCGGCGTTCGAGCGTCTCGCGGGTGGCCGCCACCCGGTCGTCGGCGGGATCGTCCAGACACAGATCGGGCGGGAGGTGAGCCTCGAGCCAGCCGCGGAACTCCTTGCGGAAGGCCTGCTGCTCGGCCGTGTACTCAAAATCCACTACCGGTCCAGGAACCCCTTGCCCTGGTCGGCCAGCTTGCTCAGCAGCGCGGCCGGACGCCAGAAGTCGTCGTCGGTCTTCCGCTGGAACTCTTGCATCCGGTCGCGGATCGTCTTGGGGCCGATCTGGTCGGCCCAGAACATGGGGCCGCCCCGATAGACGGGCCAGCCGTAGCCATAGACCCAAATGACGTCGATGTCGCTGGCCCGGATGGCCAGGCCCTCCTCGAGGATCTTGGCCCCCTCGTTCACCATGGGGTAGAGCAAGCGCTGGAGGATCTCCTCGTCGGAGATCGGCCGGCGCGTGATGCCCTGCGCCGTCGCGACGTCTACGATGATCTTCTCGACCTCGGCGTCGGGGATCGGCGTGCGATCCCCCTTCTCGTACCGATAGTAGCCGGCGCCCGTCTTCTGGCCGAAGCGTCCCAGCTCGCAGATGCGGTCGGCCACCGGTGATTTCACGCCCCGGCCCTTCCGGATGCGCCAGCCCACGTCGAGGCCGGCCAGGTCCCCCATGGCGAACGGCCCCATGGGGAAGCCGAAGTCGGTGAGGACCTTGTCCACCTGGTGCGGGAGTGCGCCTTCGAGGATCAGCTTCTCAGCCTGGGTGCCGCGCTGGTGGAGCATGCGGTTGCCGACGAAGCCGTGGCAGACGCCGACCAGCACCGGCACCTTGGCGATCTTGCGCCCCACGGCCATCGCGGTGGCGATGGTCGTCTTGGACGACCGGGCGCCGCGGACGTTCTCGAGCAGGCGCATGACGTTGGCCGGGCTGAAGAAGTGCATGCCGATGACGCTTTCGGGGCGCCCGGTGGCCGAGGCGATCTCGTTGACGTCGAGCGTGGAGGTGTTGGTGGCCAGCACGGCGTCCGGCTTGGCGAGCTTGTCGAGGCGACCGAAGACCTCCTTCTTGATGGGCATCTCTTCGAACACCGCCTCGATGATCATGTCGGCGTCACGAATCTCGTTGAAGTCCGTGGTGCCCCGGATGAGCCCCATGCGCTTCTCGACGTCGCTCTGAGTCAACCGGCCCTTGGCGGCCGTGGCCTCGTAGTTCTTGCGCACCACGCTCAGGCCGCGGTCGAGGGCTTCCTTCGACACCTCGACCACGGTGACGGGAATCCCGGCGTTGGCGAAGTTCATGGCGATGCCGCCGCCCATGGTACCGGCCCCGATGACGGCTGCTTTCTTGACGTCCCTCGTCGGGGTGTCGGCGGGCACGTCGGGGATCTTGGCCGCTTCGCGCTCGGCGAAGAAGAAGTAGCGTTGAGCCTTGGACTCCGGCGACTGGAGCAGCTCCACGAACAGCTCGCGCTCGCGGGCGATTCCCTGGTCGAACGGCAGGTGCACGGCCGCCTCCACCGCTCGGATGCACGCCTCGGGCGCCCGGAACCCGCGCGTCTGGCGGGCCACCGACTTCCGGAAGTCGGCGAAGATCTCGGGCTTGTCGCGCGCCGCCGTCACCTTGGCGTCCAGGTCACGTACGCGGCGGAGCGGCCGGCCCTCGGCCACCACACGCTCGGCGAACGCCACGGCGCCGGCGGTCAGATCGCCTTCGATGATCTCGTCGAGCAGGCCAAGGCCATGCGCCTCCTCGGCGCCGATGGGATCGCCGCCCACGATCATCTGGAGCGCCTTCTCGACACCCACCAGCCGGGGCAGACGCTGGGTGCCGCCGGCGCCCGGCAACAGCCCGAGCTTTACCTCAGGCTGACCCAGACGCGCCCCGCGGACGCCCACCCGCCAGTGGCAGGTCATGGCCACTTCCAGGCCGCCTCCCAGAGCGGTGCCGTGGATGGCAGCGACGACCGGCTTCGGGCTCCGCTCGATGGCGTCGAGGACCTCCCAGAGGACCGGCGGCTGCGGCGGCTTGCCGAACTCGGTGATGTCGGCGCCGGCGATGAAGGTCCGGCCGGCGCAGGCCAGCACGACGGCGGACGCGCCCGGGTCGGCGACAGCCTGGGCCAGGCCCTCGCGCAGCCCCTGGCGCACATGCTGGCTCAGCGCGTTGACGGGCGGGTTGTCGACGGTGAGGACGGCCACGCGGCCACGGCGATCCAAGCTCACGGATTGGGTGATGGCTGTCATGGGGCTCCTCGTGTCGGCGGCGAAGTGGCCCAATCATACTCGACGCGGGGACGGCGGGGGAGCCGGATTGGGGCGGGGGGCGGGGCCGCCGCTAGCGCTTCAGGAGGAAGGGCACGTCGGCGACGACGGTGTTCTTCCGGAACAGCAGAGCCCCCTTGACGAGGAGCGCGGTCTGGTTATGGAGAACGTGCTGCCACCACTTCCGCGCCAGGAACTCGGGCAGGATGATGGTGACCATCTGATCATCGCCCCGGCTCTGGATCTGGTCGAGATAGTCGAGCAGCGGGCGCAGCAGCGAGCGGTAGGGCGAGGTGAGCACGACCAGGGGGACGCCGAGCCCCCACCTGGCCCATTTCTCCTCGAGCTTGGAGGTGCGGGCGGGGTCGGTCTCGATGAAGACGGCACGGACGGCGGCGGTGGGCGCCAGCGTCTTCGCGTATTGCACGGCGCGGACGACGCCGCGGTGGACGTCGCCGATCAGCACGAGCACCGTGTGCCGGAACTGCGGCGGACCCTCGTAGCCCTCCAGGGACAGCTCCTCGGCCACGCCCTCGTAGTGCCGGTGCATGGTGAGGAACGCCACGACCAGGATCGGGATGACCACCACGACGATCCAGGCGCCTTCGCTGAACTTGGTCACGGTCAGGGTCACCAGGACGATCCCGGTCACGGCCGAGCCGATCGCGCTGATCCACAGACGCCAGTGCCAGCCAGCCTCTCGGAGCCGCAGCCAGCGCCGGACCATGCTGCCTTGCGAGAGCGTGAAGGAGATGAAGACTCCGATGGCATAGAGGGGCAGCAGCGCGTGAGTGTCACCTTCGAAGGCGACGATCAGCAGGATGGCGAAGCCGCTCAGGATCAGGATCCCGTTCGAGAACACGAGCCGATCGCCCTGGTTGCCGAACTGCCGGGGCATGAAGCGGTCGCGGGCCAGGAAGAACGACAGCCGCGGGAAGTCGGCGAACGCGGTGTTGGCGGCGAGCAGGAGGATCAGCATGGTGACGGCCTGGATCTCGTAGTAGAGGAGGCCGCCCCCGAACGTCCGCCGCGCGATTTTGGACACGACCGTCTCGTTCCCCCCGGGCAGCACGCCGAAGTCGTAGGCCAGGTAGGTGATGCCGAGGAACATCGTGACGGAGATGGCGCCCAGCCACGCCATCACGATGCGGGCGTTGTGGGCCTCCGGCTTTTTGAACGCCGGGATGCCGTCGGAGACAGCCTCGATGCCGGTGAGGGCCGTGCAGCCGGCGGAGAACGCGCGCAGGAACAGAAACAGCCCGATCGCTTCCAGACCGGGTGGGTGCGGCTCGTAAGGCGCCTCGGCCAGCAGGCCCAGCGAGGTGCCGACGACGCCGTAGCCGATCATCGCGAGGATGCTGAAGACGAAGAGGTAGGTCGGGGCGGCGAAGAACTTGCCCGACTCGCGAACCCCGCGCAGGTTGGCGATGGCGATGACCGCGATCGTGGCAACGCAGAGCCAGGTCCGGTACGGCAGCAGCGCCGGCACGGCGGAGGTGACGGCGGCGATGCCAGCGGCGACCGACACGGCGACCGTCAGCACGTAGTCGATGAGCAGCGCGCCGGCGGCGGCCAGCGACGACAGCACCCCGACGTTGTCCTTGGTGACGATGTAGGCGCCGCCTCCGTGAGGGTAGGCCCGAATCGTTTGACGGTAGGAGGCGACGACGATGAGGATCAGGGCGGCAATGCCGACGCTGATCGGTAGCGAGTAACTGAGGGCGAGCGGGCCGGCCAGCACGAGGACATACAGGATTTCCTCGGTCGCGTAGGCCACGGACGACAGCGGGTCGGAGGCGAACACGGCCAGCGCCACCGCCTTGCCGAGTCGCTCGTGGCGGGCCTGGGCGAGCGGCATCGGCCGGCCCACCAGCAGCCGCTTCAGCAGCGCCAGTCGCATGCGTCACATCACTCTACTCCGGGCATCCCCCGGTGGCCTTGCGTCCCCCGATTTTTACGGATTTTTTACACGGGTAAGAGCCTTCTTGACACGAACTTGAGGCCTCATCGGCCACTCTACTCTCACGGAGGGTGCCCGGGGCCATGTGCGATGACCGAGCGCGCTCGAGAAGGCTGCGAACGATGCCGCTCGCCTGGTGGGGGAACACCAGTTGCGCGACGGCGGTCACGATCACCGGATAGGCGATCCCGGTGATGGCCGTCAGCAAGGCTAGAGACACGATCGCGGCGCGCCAGTGAGCCAGCATCGTCTGGATCTCCTCCAGGTGGGGGGGCCTGGACCCCCCCAACCCCCCGTTTGCGTTGCGCCCGACACCGTCCTACACCAACCCGAAAGCGACCAGGATCATGTCGATCAGCTTGATGCCTGGGAACGGGATGACAATGCCGCCGACCCCATAAATCCAGACGTGTCGCCGGAGCACGGCGGCGGCGCCCAGTGGCCGATAGCGGACACCCTTCAGGGCCAGTGGGATGAGCGCGATGATGATGAGCGCATTGAAGATGACCGCGGACAGGATCGCGCTCTCCGGCGTGGCCAGCCGCATGATGTTGAGGGCATCGAGGACGGGGTACGTCGATGCGAAGGCTGCCGGGATGATCGCGAAGTACTTGGCGACGTCGTTGGCAAGACTACGACCAGTCCGAGGTAGAGCACGTCCATCAGAAGCGCCATTGGTGTTCCTCCTCCACACACCGTCGCCCAGCTTCACGGTAGCCCCCTCCTCGTCAAGAAGCCGTTAAGATCGATCCCGGGCTCGTTAAGATCGCGTCAAAGACGCGTAGCCCCGCCGGGAAGAGGAATGAGGCGCCGGGCGCTACACTATGGACCGTGAGCGAGGCCCGGCCCGACCCTGACGCTCTCCTGGTGCGAGTCACCGAAGAGGAAGCGCGCCAGCGCCGCGGCCGGTTGAAGCTGTTCTTCGGCGCGGCCGCCGGCGTCGGCAAGACGTACGCCATGCTGGAGACCGCGCGCGAGCAGCGGAACGATGGCGTCGACGTGGTCGTCGGCTGGGTCGAGACCCACGGACGAGTCGAGACCGAGGCCCTGCTCGCCGGCCTGGAGATCCTCCCGCCCCGCGTGGTCGAGTATCGCGGAACGACACTGCGAGAGTTCGACTTGGACGCCGCGCTGGCCCGCCACCCCCCAGTGATCCTGGTCGATGAGCTGGCCCATACGAACGCGCCCGGCTCCCGGCACGCCAAACGGTGGCAGGACGTGCTCGAGCTGCTCGACGCCGGCATCAGCGTCTTCACGACGGTGAATGTCCAACACGTGGAGAGCCTCAACGACGTCGTGGCCAAGATCACCGGCGTGGTGGTCCGGGAGACGGTGCCCGACGCGGTCCTCGAGCGGGCCGATGAGGTCGAGCTGATCGACCTGCCGCCCGACGATCTCCTCCAGCGGCTCAGGGAGGGCAAGGTCTACGTGCCCGACCAGGCCGCGGAGGCCGTCCAGAATTTCTTCCGCAAGGGCAATCTGATCGCCCTGCGGGAGCTCGCGCTCCGGGCCACCGCCGAGCGGGTGGACGCCCAGATGCGCCACTACATGCGCGAACACGCGATCGGCAAGGTCTGGCCGGCGGCCGACCGGCTGCTCGTCTGCGTCGGTCCCACGGTCGATTCGGCGCGGCTGGTGCGGAGCGCCAAGCGGATGGCGGACGGGCTCGAGGCGGAGTGGATCGCCGCCTACGTCGAGACACCGGCCCACGCGCGGCTGCCGGCGGAAGCGCGCGATCGAATGATCCAGACCATGCGGCTGGCCGAGCAGCTCGGAGCCAAGACGGCGACGCTCACCGGGCCGAAGATGAGCGAGGCGATCCTGGCCTTCGCCCGCGACCGCAACGTCACCAAGATCATCGTGGGCAAGCCACGCCGCCCGCTCTGGAAGCGGATCCTGATCGGTTCCATCGTCGACGCGCTGGTGCAGGGGAGCGGCGACATCGACATCTACGTGATCAGCGGCGAGCCGGTGGAGGTCGTGCCGGTGCCCGCGCGCCCGTCCGTGGTATCTCCCGACTGGCGGGCCTACAGCGAGGCGGCCGCCATCGTCGCCCTGGCCACGGCAGCCGCCTGGGCGATGTTCGGGGTCCTGGAGCTGTCCAACCTCGTGATGGTGTACCTCCTCGGCGTGATCCTGCTCGCGACCCGGCGCGGGCGGGGGCCGTCGCTGCTGGCCTCGGTGCTGAGCGTCGCTGCCTTCGACTTCTTCTTCGTGCCGCCGTATCTCACGTTCGCGGTCTCGGACACCCAATACGTGGTGACGTTCGCCGTCATGCTGCTGGTGGCCCTCGTCGTCAGCGGCCTCACCATCCGCATCAGAGACCAGGCCGAGTCCGCGCGCCAGCGCGAGGAGCGCACGGCGGCCCTCTACGCCATGAGCCGCGAGCTCGCCGGCACCCGCGGCGTCGACGAGCTGCTGGCGATTGCCGCCCGGCATGTCGGCGAGGTGTTCCGCACCGAAGTGGTGGTGTTGTTGCCGGACGATAGTGGACGTCTCGTTCCCCGCGGGGGCGGGCCGAGCCCGTTGGCCGTCGACGCCA
>Ga0187892_10003030_pt1 | contig 31740 bp, 32 predicted proteins | sample MA1701073metaG_FD_139345 | JGI IMG/M metagenome (GOLD analysis project Ga0187892, IMG submission 139345) | Bio-ooze microbial communities from a basaltic lava cave in the Kipuka Kanohina Cave System on the Island of Hawaii, USA - MA170107-3 metaG ...
ACGCCGGAGAGGGCGCGCGCGAGCACGACCTCGATGGGCTCGCCCTCGGAAGAGAACGTCACGACGCCCTCCGGATCGCCCTCGTCCAGGAAGGCCACGATCACGAGGCCCGTCTCGCGCGCGAGCGCTTCGAGCACACTGCGGCGCGAGGCCTGGTTCGCACGCGCCACGATGCCCGCGACCCCGAAGCTCACCTCGACCTCGCCGCGCGGCGGCAGGGCCGCTTCGGCCTGCGGAGCGAGCGGCGCAACCGTCTCGGGTCGTCGGCCCGCGCCCTCGCTGCGGCCCGCCTCTCCGCCGCGGCCGCAAGCGAGCGCGAGCAGCAGCGCGAGCGCTGCGAGCGCGACTCTCAGGAGACTCCCCCACCCTTGTGCTTGATCGTGAGCTTCCCGTTGTTGACCGAGATCTTCACGTCCTTCCGCGCCTCGAACGCCGCAGCGATCGCGTCGAGCACGGCCTGCGACGGGTCGCCGGGCGTCTCCGGGTTGTCGTCGTCGTCGAGCCGCTCGAGGTTCGGCCCGAGATCGCAGGTCAACGAGGCCTGCGAGTTGTCCGGATCGTCGGGATCGTCGGCCTGGTTGTCGCGGATCTTCACCGACGCCTGGCAGCTCGACGGCGCAGCCTGGCCGAAGTAGTCCGTGCCCACCGCGAAGTTCACGCTCACGCCGATCAGCACCTGCTCGTCCTGCGCGACGGCGGCCTGCTGCTTCGAGGCAGAGGCTGAGTTCGGGAAGCCGAGGTCGTACGTGATCGTCACGACGTCCTTGCCTGAATTCGCCTGCACCTGGCCGCGGGCGGTGATCGCGGGACCCGCGACGTCGAACTCGAGCCGGTTGTTCGAGCCCTGCTCATCGTCGAAGAACAGGAAGCCCACCCCGTCGAGTCGCTCGGGATTGATGGTCAGCTCGAACTGCGCGAGCGCCGCCGTGGGCAGCGCGAGCACGGCCACGAGCAGCGAGAGCCGGGTCAGCGGTACGAAGTGCATGGGGTCCCCCTCGATCGAGGAGTTTTAGCGGCCCACACCGCTCCTAGGTAGGGAGCGCTAGTCGACGAACTTCGCGAGCGAATCCGTGCGCGGGGGCGGGGGCTGCTTCGGGACGGGGGGCCGGTAGCGCTCCAGCTCGGGCAGCACCTCCCTGCCCAGCAGCTCGATCGTCTTCAGCACCGACGCGTGGTCGTGGTAGCCGAACTGCACGTAGCAGATGAGCTGGTCCACACCGAGGTCGGCGTAGTGCTTCATCTTCTGGAAGCAGCGCTCGGCGTCCCCCACCACGATCATGTCGGCCTCGTGGAAGTGATCGATCGGGATCTTGCCCTCGAGCAGCGGCTTCATCAGCGGGAATACCTGGTTCTGCTCCTCGGGCGAGAGGTGCACGAGCTCCCAGTCGATCGTGAACTGCGCGAGGTTCTGGTACCACCACGCCACGGACTTCCAGATGCCGTTGCGCTCGGCCTCGGCCATCGAATCGGCGCAGTGGACGAGCGTGTAGGCCGCCACCTTGTTGGTGGCGACGCCCGTCAGGGGCTTCGCGCGCTGCTGCGCCCTGCGGTAGGCGTCGATCTGCTGCGCCATGCGCTCGAGCGGCTGCATGATCGAGAACGAGAGCAGGCCGAGCGCGTTCTCCCCGGCCACCTCGGCCGAGCCGTCCGAGGTCGCCGCCATCCAGCAGGGCGGGTGCGGGTCCTGCACCGGCTTCGGCGTCACCACGCGCTCGGGGAAGCGGAAGGTCGGCGAGTCCCACGAGAAGCGCTCCTCGCGCCACATCCCGCAGACGACCTCGATCGCCTCCTTCCACTGCTCGCGCGAGGCGGCGCGGTCCACGCCGAACGCGGTCTGCTCCATCGGCGTCGAGCGGCCCGTGCCCCACTCGACGCGCCCGCCCGAGAGCACGTCCACCGTGGCCACCTTCTCGGCGATGCGCGCGGGGTGCGTGAAGCCGAACGGGCAGAGCGTGACGCCGAAGCCGAGCCGGATGCGCTCGGTGATCTGGCTGAGCGCGCCGAGCAGCACCTCGGGGGCCGGACAGTGCGAGCGCCCCTCGCGGAAGTGGTGCTCGACCGCCCAGATCGTGTTGAAGCCGAGCCGGTCCCCGAGCTTGATCTGCTCGATCGCCTCGCGGTAGGCGCGCTGCTCGCGCTCGCGCTGACCCCAGGGATGGGGGGCGCCCCAGGGCTTCGGGGAGTCCACCTCGTAGAGCAGATCGAGCTTCATCGGACCTCCGGGGTCATTCGAATCGGAAGGGAAAGCGGGTGGTCACGCCGCCGTCGATCACGAGCGTCTGGCCGGTGATGCGGCGCGCGAGGTCGGAGGACAGGAACGCGAGCGCATGCGCGATGTCCTCGGGCAGCGCCATGCGCTCCACCACGTCGGGAGCGGGGCGGCGGATCTCGCCGCTCTGCCAGCCCGCCTCGATACGCGGCGTCCGGACTGCGCCGGGCACCACCGCGTTCACGCGGATGCCGTGGGGCCACCACTCGTCGGCCATCGTCTTCACGAGGCCGATCAGGCCGGCCTTCGCGGCGCCGTACGCGCCGTGCCCGGCGGCGGAGAACATCCCGCTCACCGAGGCAACCACGACGATCGAGCCGCCGCGCCCGGCCGCGATCATCTGCTTCGCCGCGGCGCGGCCGAGCAGCCAGTGGTGCTTCAGGTTGACGCGCTGGTCGCGCTCCCAGGTGGCGTCGTCCAGCTCGAGCAGCGGCGCCCAGGACGCGCTGCCGACGATGTTCACCAACGCGTCGAGCCCGCCCGTGAAGCGCGCCGCGTCCGCGGCGGCGCGTTCGGCCTGCGCCGCGTCCGTCACGTCCGCGACCAGCGCCTCGGCCGCCGCGCCGAGCGCGCGCGCCTCCTTCGCCACCGCGCTCGCGCGCTCCGCGAGCTCGTCGAGCACCGCCACCTTGGCGCCGAGCTTCGCGAGCAGCAGCGCGGTGGCGCGGCCCATGCCCTGTCCGCCGCCCGCCACGAGCACACCGCGGCCGGAGAGGTCGAGCACTACGCAGGCTCCTTCGCCGCGCGATCGTAGGCCGCGAGGATCGCCTCGGCGCGCGCCGCGAAGGCCCCGCGGAATTCCGGGTGCGTGAGGATGTAGAGCTCGTTCGCGCGGATCGCCCGCAGCACGTGCTCGCCCACCGCGGCGGGATCCATGCCCGCTTCGATGGCCGCGTCGCTGGGCGCCCCGCCCGCGTCCGGCCCGCCGAGCACGGCCGGCCGGTTGCGTCCCGCCTCGAAGATGCGCGTCCGCACCCCGCCCGGGCACAGCACGGAGACGCCGATGCCGTCGCCCGCGAGCTCCTCGCGCAGCACCTCGGAGAGCGCGACTACCGCGTGCTTGGTGGCGGTGTAGATGCCGAGCCCCGGCAGCGCCGAGAGACCCGCGATCGACGCCGTGTTCACCACGTGCCCGCCTTCGCCGTGCGCCCGGATGTGCGGCACGAAGACGCGGATGCCGTGCGCCACGCCGAGCAGGTTCACGCCCACGAGCCACTCCCAGTCGCGCACGCTGCTCTCGGCGAGCGGGCCCTGCGTGAGCACGCCCGCGTTGTTGCACACGACGTCGATGCGGCCGAAGCGGCCGAGCACCTGCTCCGCCGCCGCCGCGAGCGAGGCCGGATCCGAGACGTCGGCGCGCAGCGCGAGAGGCGCCGCGGCTCCCCCGCCGAACGCGCGCCGCGCCCCCTCGAGGGCCGCCGCCTCGACGTCGAGCAGCGCGAGCTTCATGCCCGCGCTCGCGCAGGCGTGCGCGATGCCGAGGCCGATGCCGCTCGCGCCGCCCGTGATCACCGCGACGCGGCCAGCCAGCTTCTCCATCGGCACCACCTCCACAACCGAAACGGGCGGCTATCGTACCTCCCCGTGCAGATCGCCCGCATCCTTGCCGTTCTCGCGCTGGCGTTCGCGATCTTCGTGGCCGCGGTCTTCCTGTCGAGCGCCGCGCAGCCGCCGCCGCGCGGCAGCGAGAGCGCACGGCGGCTCGAGCCGGGCCCGCACGCCGTGGCCTCCGAGGACCGCATCTTCGTCGACCGCTCGCGCCCGACCGCCGTGAACGGAGAGTACGCGGGCACCGCCGAGCGCACGCTCCAGGCCACGCTCTGGTATCCCGCCGGCGACCCCGGCGAGCATCCGCTCCTCGTCTACAGCCACGGCTTCATGTCGATGCGTAGCGAGAACGTGCCGCTCGCGGAGCTGCTCGCGAGCCACGGCTACGTGGTCGTCTCCGTGGACTACCCGCTCACGAACCGCAACGCGCCGGGCGGCCCGAACGTCGGGGATGCCGTGAACCAGCCCGGCGACGTCAGCTTCGTGATCGACCAGGTGATCGGCGCGCCCCCCGCCGCGGGCACGATCGACCCCGAGCGCATCGGCGTGCTCGGCCTCTCGCTCGGCGGGCTCACCACGACGCTGGCGACCTTCCACCCGCGCCTCCGCGACCCGCGCATCCGCGCAGCCGTCTCGATCGCGGGCCCGGCCGCCATGTTCGACGAGCGCTTCTTCGCGAGCGCCGACGTTCCCTTCCTGATGATCGGCGGCACGTCCGACGCGATGGTCGACTTCCAGACCAACGCAGCGCCGATCCCCGGGAAGGTCGCGCGCGGCGGCCTGCTCACCGTGGACGGCGCGAGCCACGCGGGCTTCGCCGCCTTTGCCGACATGTTCCCGCTGCGGCTGCTCGACAATCCGGACTGGCTGGGCTGCAAGGCGCTGGTGGGGAACCTCGAGTCGCGCCGCGTCGAGAATCCGTTCGGGGGCCTCGGCGGGCCGGAGGACGGCGTCGTGTTCGACGGGGGTGGCCAACCCCCGTGCAGGAACGGCGTGCCCGAGGAGGCGCTCCCCGCCGGTCGCCAGCTCATGATCACGCGGCTCGCCGCGCTCGCCTTCTTCGAGAGCCGCTTCGCGCGCGACCCCGCCGAGCGCGCGTCGCAGGAGGCGTACCTGTACGAAACGCTTCCGAAGGACTTCCCGGAGGCCCACTACACGGCCGCCGCCGCGCGCTAGCGCCCGCCCGTCACATCGGGATATACGTATGTGACGATGGTGGCCGCAGCCGGGCTCGACGTGCGAGGCGCCTCCCGCCTCTTCAAGGCGCTCGGGGACGAGACCCGACTCCGCATCGTGGCGCTGCTCTGCCACGGCGAGCTCTGCGTGTGCCATCTCCAGGAGGCGCTCGGTCTCTCGCAGCCCGCGGTCTCGCGGCACCTGGCGGTGCTGCGTGCTGCCGGCGTCGTCGCGGATCGCCGCGAGCGGAAGTGGGTCTACTACCGGCTGCTGCGCCAGCGCGATCCCGACTGCGAGCGTCACCTGCGCGGCATCGTCCGCGCGTACGCGAAGCGCGACGTGCTGCGCAGGGACGTCGCGCGGCTGCTCCGGACGCGCGGGCCCGGCGCATGCAAGTGAGCCTCTCGCGGCGGCTCGCGGCGGAGGCGGTGGGCACCGCCCTCCTGCTCGCCGCGGTCGTCGGCTCGGGCATCATGGCCGAGCGCCTCGCCGGCAGCGACGGCGCGCTCGCGCTGCTCGCGAACACGATCGCCACGGGTGCAGCGCTCGTCGCATTGATCCTGGCGTTCGGCCCGCTCTCCGGCGCCCACCTCAACCCGGCCGTCACGCTCGCGCAGGCCGTGCGGGAGGGCACGCCGGCCCGCGAGGCCGCGGCCTACGTCGCGGCCCAGCTCGCGGGCGCCTTCCTGGGCGTGCTCGCGGCCCACGTCATGTTCGGCGAGCCCCTGCTCGCCGCCTCGACGCATGCGCGGTCCACGCCGGCCGAGGCCGCGAGCGAGGTCGTGGCGACGTTCGGCCTGTTGACCGTGATCTTCGGCTGCGCGCGCGGGCCGGCCGGCATGGCGCCCTTCGCCGTCGGGGCGTACATCACGGCGGCGTACTGGTTCACCGCGTCCACCTCGTTCGCGAATCCGGCGGTGACGCTCGCCCGCGCCGCCACCGACACCTTCACGGGCATCCGGCCGGCCGACACGCCCGCCTTCCTCGCCGCTCAGCTCGCCGGGGCCGTCCTCGCGACGGCCCTGTTCCGCTGGCTCGATGCCACGCCCGAGCGAAAGGAGGCCGCATGAACACCGTCGTCTTCGCCTGTGTCCACAACGCAGGCCGCTCGCAGATGGCTGCCGCATTCTTCACCCAGCTGGCCAACCCCGCGCTCGCGCGCGCAGTGTCGGCTGGCACGCGCCCCGCCGAGCGCGTGCACCCGGAGGTGGTCGAGGCCATGCGCGAGGTCGGCATCGATCTTTCCGGCGCGAAGCCGCAGCCGCTCACGCCGGAGCTCGCGCGGGAGGCGGCGTGGCTCGTGACGATGGGCTGCGGCGACGAGTGCCCCGTGCTCCCTGGAGTGCGTCGAGAGGACTGGCCGCTCGCCGATCCGAAGGGCCAGCCCCCGGAGCAGGTGCGCGCGATCCGCGCCGAGATCCGCGAGCGCGTCTGGAAGCTCATCGCCCAGCAGGGCTGGTGGAAGCTCCGGCCCGCGGACCATCCCGAGGAGCTGAGCTAGCCGAGGCTCGGCGCGCGCGGCTCGAGACCGGCGCTCCGGTAGGCGGCGTCGATCAGCGTCATGTTCGCGATCGCGTCGCTCGTGTCGGTGGGCACGGGCGCGCCCTCGCGCACCGCGCGCACGAACGCCTCGAGCTGGCAGGTGTAGGTGGCCGGGCCGGCGACGCGCTCGCTGCGCGCGCCGGCTTCCGTCTCGACGCGCAGGCGGTGGAACAGGTGCGGCGCCCACGGATTCAGGATCCGCATGCGCCCGCGCGTGCCCTCGACGCGGCCGGATGCGTCGAGCACGCGCCACGACAGCATCGAGCAGAGGGCGCGCCCGGTGGCGCCGCCCGGGAAGGCGAGCCGGATGTCCATCGCGCGGTCCACGCCCGGGGCGAGCAGCGTCGGCTGCGCGGAGACGACGCGCGGCTCGGTGCGCACTTCGTGCGCACCCTCGGCGCCGCCGAAGGTGCGCACGAAGTGCAGCACGTAGCAGCCCATGTCCATCGCGGCGCCACCCGCGAGGTCGTGCCGGTAGCGGATGTCCCTCGTGTTCAGGATCGGAGCGCACAGGTGCGCCTCGACGTGGCGCAGCTCGCCGAGCTCGCCGCTCGCGAGGATCTCGAGCATGCGCGCCACGAGCGGGTGGTAGCGCCAGTGGAAGGCCTCCATCACGAAGCGGCCGGTCTCCTGCGCAACCCCCGCCACCGCGCGCGCCTCCTCGGCGTTCGCGGTGAAGGGCTTCTCGCACAGCACGTGCTTGCCCTTGCGGAGCGCGCGCATCGTCCAGACGCCGTGCAGGCCGTTGGGCAGCGGGTTGTAGACGGCGTCGATCTCCGGGTCGTCGAGCAGCGCCTCGTAGCTCGCGTGCACGACCGGGATGCGGTGCTTCGCGGCGAAGGCGCGAGCGCGCTCGCCGTCGCGCGCCGCGACCGCGCGCAGCTCCGCACCCGCGACCTCCCGCGCGGGCCGCACGAGCGCCTGGGGCGCGATGCGCGCGGCGCCGAGGATGCCGAGGCGGAGCGGGGTGGCCACGCCCGCATCATATGCCTACGCGCTCGCGAAGCTCCAGAACTTCCCGGCCAGCGAGCGCTGCGCGCGCTCGATCGCCACCTCGTAGGCGGCGAGCAGCCGCAGCGTCTCCGCCTCCCAGCTCGCGTTCTCCGCGGCCTTGCGGCCCATGCGCGCCAGCTCGAGGCGGAGGCCGCGGCTCGCGAGCAGCTCGCGCACCGGCGCGAGCGCGCCCTTGCGCTGGCTCGCGTCGTAGAGCAGGCCGTTCTCGCCGTGCTGCACCACGTCGCGCAGCCCGCCTGCGTCGGCGGCCACGACCGGCACGCCGGACGCCATCGCCTCGAGGGCGACGAAGCCGAGCGTCTCGGTGGTGGACGGCATCACGAACACGTCCGCCGAGGCGTAGGCCGTGGCGAGCTCGTCGCCGGCGAGGAAGCCGGCGAAGTGCACGGGCAGCTTCGCGAACACGCGCTCGAGGCGCTTCCGGTCCGGGCCGTCGCCCACCAGCGCGAGGCGCGCATCGGGCAGCTCGTCCATCACCCAGGTCAAGGACTCGATGCTCTTCTCGGGCGCGAGCCGCCCGACCGAGAGCAGCAGCGGCAGATCCGGGCGCCCGCCCGTCAGGCGGTCGCGCATCGCGAAGGAGCGCTTGCCGGGGTGGAAGCGCAGCGAATCCACGCCGCCGCGCCAGATGCCGACGTGCGGCACGCCGTGCTCCATCAGCTCACGGCGCGTGACGGAGGACGGACACAGGTTCACGTGCGCGAGTCCGTGCACGCTCCCGAGCCAGGTCCAGAGCGCGCGCTCGAGCGAGGCCAGCCGGTAGCCGGCGAGGTAGCGCGCCAGGTCGGTGTGGAAGGACGCGACCAGCGGCAGGCCGAGCGCGCGCGCCCCGAGCGCGCCCCACGCGCCGAGGCAGACCGGACCGACCGCGTGCACCACGTGCGGGCGCAGCTTCACGAGCTCCGCCGCGATGCGCGGGTCGGGCAGCGCGGCTTCGAGGCCCGGGTAGGGCGGGAAGGGCAGCGAGGGCACGCGGATCACGCGCACGCCGGCGAAGTCTCCGGCGTTCCTCGGGGCGAAGACGGTCACCTCGTGCCCGAGCCGCACCAGCTCGGTGAGCGTGGCGGCGAGGCGCGTCGTGATGCCGTCGATCTTCGGCGGGAACACCTCGGTGAACAGCGCGATGCGCATGGGCACCTCCGTCCGGGGGTTCGGGGACGAAGGCAGCATCGGCAGGGGCCGGGACGATCGCGTGGCCGGTGCACCACGTTCCCGGCACGGCCGCGCGACGAATCCGTGACGGCCCCCCCTAGTGGAAGATCGAGAACGTCCCGCCGCGCCGTGCGCGCTCCTCGCGGCGGTCCTGCATGCGCGCGTACATGGCGCGGCGCTGCTCCTGGATCCGCCGCTGCTTCTCCTCGGGGTCGATCCCGAGCCGCGCGCGCTCCTCGTCGCGCTGGGCGCCGAAGATGGCGTAGGCGTCGAGCTCGGGGCGCAGCTCCTGCACCACCAGCTCGACCATGATCGCGTCGTCGAGGAAGCCGAGGCCGGGGATCTGGTCGGGCACGAGATCGCTCGGCTCGGCGAAGTAGGCGAGCGCCTGGAGCACCCGCGCGCGGTGCGCTCCGTCGAGCTTCCAGTCCTCGTCCTCGAGCATGCGTGTGAGCGTGTCGAGGGCGAGCAGACGCTCCGTCACGAACTCGGGCAGCGCGAGGGTGCGCGTCTGGCGCGCGAGGTGGCGCGCGCCGGCCAGGATGGCCGCCTCGTCGCGCCCGCGCATCTTCTTCTGCGCGTCGCGCATGGCCGTGCGGAAGTAGTCGAGATCGGCGTCCGACAGCTCGAAGGTGATCTGGACGGGCACGGGGCGGGGCTCAGCCGTTCCACGCCGTGCGCAGCGCCGCCTGCTGCTCGTGCCGCAGGCGCTGCTCCTGCACGAACTTGATGTAGCTCTCGGCTGCGCGGCGCACCTTTTCGTCGCCCTGCGCGGCACGGAACGCGCGCTCGGCGAGGTCGTAGCGTTCGGAGCCGAGCTGCGCGACGCCGATCAGGAGCTGCACCGAGCCACGCCGCTCGGGCTTCGCCTTGGCGAGCCCCTTCTCGAGCGCGTCGAGCGCAGACTCGAACTCCTCGCGCTGGAGCAGGATCTGGCCCAGCAGCACGTAGCGTTCGCCATCGCTCGAGAGCTCCGCCGCGCGGGCCAGGGGCTCGAGCGCGAGCTCCGCTTCGCGCGCCGCCAGGTAGCAGTTCGAGAGGAGCCCGTACGAGTCGGCGTCGGTCGCGATATTGCCCGCGGCCAGCCCGTCCTCCATCAGCTTCGCGCACTGGAACGGGAGCTCCTGGAGGTAGAGCAGGCGCGCGAGCTGGCGCAGCTCCTTGTCCTCGGTGAGCAGATCGGCCTCGTGCGCCAGGCGCAGCGTCGCGAGCGCCTTCGCGTCGCGCGCGAGGTAGCTCTGCACCGCCGCGAGCTGCACCCAGTAGACCTTCTTGCCGGGCGCGAGGGCGGCCAGGCGCTCGAGCGTCGCCGCCACGTTCGGGTAGTCCTTCAGGTTCCCGTAGATGGCGACGAGGAGCTGGAGCCAGCTCTCCTTCGGCTGCGGGCTCAGCGCGGCCGCCTTCTCCGCCGGCTCGACGGCCGCGCGGAAGTTCTCCTGCTGCACGAGGATCATCGCCTTCAGGTAGTAGGCGTCGGGCTTCGGGCTCTCGACGCTCGCGAACCAGCGGTCGATCAGCGCTAGGGCACGGTCGTACTGGCCGAGCTGGGTGTAGATCTGCGCGAGCGAGTAGGTCATGCCCTGCTCGGCCACGAGGTCGAGCGCCTGCTGTGCGAGCGACTTCTCGAACTCCTGGGCGGCCGACTCCATCTTGCCCTGGTTCAGGTGGATGTAGCCGCGGAAGCGGTGAATCTGCGCCAGCTCGGGCGGGCCGAGCCGGCGGCGCTTCGCCAACGCGTCGACGATCTCGAGTGCGCCGTCGTACTGGTCCTTCGCGAGCAGCTCGTTCGCGGCGAGCAGCTTCTCGGCCACGTGACGGTCGAGACCGACGCTCTCGCGCTTCTTCTCCTCGGCAGAGGCCGGAGCGAGGAGCACGAGGAACACCAACGAGGCGAGGATGCGTGCCACCACTATCCCTCCATCCGGAAGCGCAGAACGACCTGCCGGTTCGGCGCCTCCGCGGGCTTTCCGCCCACGAGCTGCGGCTGGTACTTCCACTTGTTGACTGCCTGGATCGCATTCCGTTCGAACATCGCGTGACTCGACTTGACCACGACCGCGTCCTTCACCGAGCCCGCGGTCGAAATCGTGAAGCGCACCTGCACCCAGCCCTCCACCTTGCGCTGGCGCGCCTGCGGCGGGTACTCGGGCTCGACGCGCACGAGCGGCAAGGGCTCGCGGTCCGCGAGGCCCGCATCGAAGGCGAGCGCGCCGCGGCCGTCACCGCCGCCACCCCCGGCCGAGCCGAACTCGGCGCCGAGCCCCGCGGCGATCGCCTCCACGTCGAGGCCGAGGTCGAGGCCCTCCTCCTTCGCCACGGCGAGCGTCGGCGTGAGCGGCGTCTGCTCGGGCTTCACGCGCTCCACCTTCTCGCGCGTCTTCTCCTCGATCTCGATCGAGCGCTTGAGGCGCACGAACTCGACCTTGGGCAGCGCCAGCGCCGCCTCGGCCTCGTTGCGCACCTCGATCAGCGCACGCAGCCCTCCGAACAGCGAGACCGTGATCAGGCCGGAGAGCAGCAGGGCGATCGGGTAGCGGAGCTTCGACATCCATCACTGGCCCCCGGTGCTTCCCGCACCGATGGCCACCTCCTTGATGCCGCCGAGCTTCACCTCGTCCATCACCTGAGCCAGCAGGCCGCTCTTCGCGGCCTTGTCGGCGATCACGACGACGGTGTCCTCGGGGCGCTCGATGTGGAGGCGCTCGATCAGCGGCCGCACCTCGCGCAGGTCCACCTGGCGGCGGTCCATCCAGACCTCTCCGTTCGGACGGATCGCGATCAGGATGTTCCCGCTCTCCGCGTGGAACGCGGTATCCGCCTCGGGGCGCGCGACGGTGACGCCCGCCTCGCGCACGAACGAGGTGGTGATTATGAAGAAGATCAGCAGGTTGAGGACGAAGTCGAGCATCGGCGCGAGGTCGATGCCCGTCTCTTCTTCGCCGTGCGCGGCGTGGCGGTGCGAGCGCATCGCTACTCCGAGGAGGTGCCGAAGGAGACGTTCTCGACGCCTCCCTGGCGAACCTGGTCGATCACCTGCACGAGCAGACCCGTCTCGGCGTCGTGCTCCGCGGTCACCATCACGCCCCAGTCGGGCTTCTGCGCGTGGAGCCGCTCGACGTTGGCGCGCACCGCGCGCACGTCGACGAGGCGGTTGTCCACCAGCACCTCGCCGCCCTGCTTCACGACGACGGAGATGCTGCCGGCTTCCTTGCCGGTCGCGGGCCCGCTCGCGCCACCGCCGTGGCGCGCCACCGGCAGCCCGAGCTCCTTCACGAACACCGCGGTGATGATGAAGAAGATCAGCAGGTTGAGGACGAAGTCGAGCATCGGCGCGAGGTCGATGCCGGTGGAGTCGCCGTGATCGAAGTGGCGGCGCAGGCGCATCTAGTACACCAGCTTGTCGGCGAGCAGCTCGGTCTCGAGCCGCGTGCGCGCTTGGAAGTAGTAGACCGGGTAGAGGCCCGTGATGCTGACGGCGAGCCCGGTGAGCGTGCAGATCATCGCCTCGGAGACGCCGCTGGCCATCGCCCGCGCGTCGGCCGAGCCGCGCAGCGCCATCGAGTCGAACACCTCGAGCATGCCGCTCACGGTGCCGATCAGGCCGAGCAGCGGCGACAGCGGGACGAGCACGCGCAGCAGCAGGAGGTTCGCGCTCATCGCGGTGTTGACGCGCGAGATCATCGCGCGCCGGATCTGCCGCGCAGACCAGGAGCGGTGGTCGCGCCGCTCCTGCCAGGTCGCGAGCGTCTCGCGAGCCTGCGCCGGCAGGATGCGCGTGAAGTACCAGGCGCGCTCGATCACCAGCGTCCACATCAAGAAGCCACAAAGAAAGATCCAGAGCACGAAGGGGCCGCCCTCCGCGCGCATCTCCGCGACCGCTTCGAGCGGCCAGCGCAGCCGGTCGAGCAGCGCCTCAGACACGCTGCGGCGCCCCGCGGCCGTGCGGGCCGAGCAGCCCACCCTCGGCGCGCTCGCGGCTCCGCTCGAGGCTCTCGGCGAGCAGGCCGGTGCTCTGCTCGTCGAGGATCTGCACCAGCGAGCGCGACATCGAAGCGAGGCCCGCGTTCACGAACAGCAGCGGCACCGCGATGCCGAGGCCGAGCACCGTCGCGATCATGGCCTGGCTGATGCCGTTGGCCATCAGGCGCGGATCGCTCGAGCCCGACTCCGTGATGCTCTGGAAGGTGATGATCATGCCGATCACCGTGCCGATCAGGCCGAGCAGCGGGCCGGCCGCGACGGCGAGCCGCAGGAAGGCCTGGAAGCGCTCGAGCCGCGGCACCTCGCGCAGCACCGCCTCGGAGATGCGGAGCTCCACCACCTCCGCGTCTTCCTCGATGCGGAGCGGGTCGGCGGTGACGGCGCTCAGCACGCGCCCGAGCGGGTTGTCGCTGCGGGGCGTGTCGAGCTGGGCGAGCTGGCGCCGCACCGCGAGGCGCGTGCGGATCAGGAAGAAGGTCTGGTAGAGCGCGACCAGCGCCCCGATCACGCCGACGACGATGATCACGTAGCCCACGGCCTCGCCGTGCTCGATGCGCTCCATCACGTTCGGGCGCTGCACCAGCATGGCGAGCAGCACGCCGCGCGACGGATCCACGGCGGCCGTCGCGTACCCGTCCTGCGCCGTCTGGAGCTCGCTCGCGAAGCCGGTGAGCTCGGCCGGTGGCTGGCGCGAGAGCACGCCGAGCGAGCCGACGCTCGGGAGGTAGTTCAGGTAGCGCCCTCCCGACATCGCGATGAAGCCGCCGATGCGCACCACCTCCGCGTCGGCCGGCGCGCCGTCCGCGCCGAGGATGCGCGTCTGGAAGCGCGCCACGCGCCCGCTCTCGGTCATCTCGCGCTGGATCTCGAACCAGAGCCGCTCGAGCTCGTCGATCGAGGGCAGCGCCTTCGCCTTCCCCATCTCCGCGAAGAACTCGTCGCGCTTCGGGTACTGCGCGCTGAGCAGCGAGCTGTACATCACGGCCGAGCTGTCGCCGGCCACCTGACGCACCACGCCGAACAGCTCGCCGAGGCTGCCGAGCCGCTGCTGGAGGCGCGTGTCGAGCTCGGTGAGCAGCAGCTCGTTGGCGTCGAACTGAGCGGAGAGCTGCTTGCTCCGCGCTTCGGCCGCGTCGCGCGCACGCTGTGCCTCGGCGAGCAGCTCGGCCTGGCGCTCGCGGTTGGCGAGGAACTCCGCCTCGCGCGCCGCGTGCACCTGCGCGGCCTGCCGGCGCGTGTTGCGCGTCTGCTCGAGCAGCTCGTCGAGCGTGGTGGCGGCGTGAGCGCTCTGCGCCACGACGAGGCCGAGCGCGAGGACCGCGAGGCGCTTCACGACTGCGCCTCCCGCGGCGCCGGCACCGGCACGATCAGCATTTCTGGGGCGCGCGCCTTCTTCGCGACGGCCACGCCCTCCTCGAAGCCGGCGGCGTACTCGGGCGCCACCACCCAGCGCTTCTCTCCCGCATCCCAGTAGCCCGTCTCGCGCCCGTCGAGCGTCTGGTAGAGGAGCGTCACACGCCCGACGCGCAGGAACTGCACGGTGCGCGGGTCGCCCTCGCCCGCCAGCTCGCCTTCGTAGGCTTCGATGGTGCGCCCGTAGTCCATCTCGACCTGGTACGCCTCGAGGATGCGGCGGTACTTCTCGGAGATCGTGACGTCGGCGCGCGCCATCATCTCCTTCAGCGTCGCGACGCGCTTCGTCCGCTCGTCCGGCAGGAACGGGATGTCGAGCGCCACGAACTGCTCGAGCGTGTCGAGCATCTTCTGCATCAGCGGCATGACCTCGCGCGAGGTGGTCTCGATCTCGAGCAGCTGCTGCTCGATCGCCGCCTTCTCGTCGTTCTGCGATTGCACCTGCGCCTCGAGCTGGCGTGCGTAGGTCGCGTAGCTCTCGGCGTCCGCGAGCGCGCGGCGGTACTCGGACAGCAGCTTCTGCGTGGCGTCGTCGAGCGACTCGACGCGCTGCTGCGAGGCGCGGGCCTCTGCGTCCACCTCGAGCTGCTCGTTCAGCGCGCGCTCGAGCTCCGCGGGCTCTGCGTCAGCTGCCAGCGGCGCGAGCCCGAGCGCGCACGCCAGCACGAACCCCCACCTCGACATGGCCGCCATGCCTCCCTCGATCGGCGGACGGTGCCAAGGCTCCGTGTCGCAACTGTGACGGAAGCGTGGACTCTCCCGCGCCCGCCTTCACACGAGCGCCGCGCAGGAACGGCACATGGATCCACGCAGGAGTCACACGATTGCCGCAGGCGGCACACACGAACGTCGAGGCTCTCTCGCGGGCGGCACGTAAACAGCCCCGATGCTCCCGACCCGGGTCCGCCGCTGCCTGCTGCTGCTCCTCCTGCTCCCGCTCCTCGGCGCGCCTGCCGGCGCCGCCGAGCCCGCTGACGAGGGCGGCATCGCCGGCCGCATCATCGACGCCGCGACGGGCGCCGGGCTGGAGGGCGTGCGGATCACCGCGAGCGGGCCGACGCCGGAACCGGCGACGGGCGTGAGCGGCGCCGACGGCAGCTTCGAGCTGCGGGCGCTGCCGGCGGGCCGCTACGAGCTCCGCTTCGAGAAGGGCGGCTACGAGACGTCGTCGCTCTCCGACTTCGAGGTGCTCGCCGGGCCGCCGAGCCGCGCGGACGTCACGCTCTCGGCCGTGCCGACGGCCGCCCCCGAAGCGATGCCGGACGTCGAGGAGTTCGTGATCGTGGCATCGCCGGTGGCGGAGATCCTCGCCGCCTCGCGCATGGACGCGGACGAGCTCATCGACACGCTCGGCGCCGCCGAGTTCGACAAGCTCGCCATCTCCGACGTGGCCGAGGCGCTCAAGTTCATCCCGGGCGTCAACGTGGTCGAAGGCCAGTTCGCGGTGATCCGGGGCCTCGAGGACCGCTACAGCAGCACGCTCTACAACAACGCGCCCGTGCCGAGCCCCGACCCCAACCGCCAGTCGGTGCAGCTCGACCTGTTCCCCTCCGACATCGTCAGCGATCTCGTCGTCGCGAAGACCTTCGGCGCAGACTTGCCCGGCAACTCGGCAGCCGGCTCGATCAACATCCTCACGCACGACTATCCGGAGGAGCTCACGTTCAAGCTGAGCGGCGGCGCCGGCTTCAACGCCAACGCCTGGGACCGCTTCCTCGACTTCGACAGCGGCTCGCCGGTGGGCGACGAGAACGACGGCTGGAACACGCTCGAGAGCGACGTCGGCGGCATGTTCGGCGGCCGCAGCGAGGCGTTCGAACGCGAGATCCGCTTCAAGGCGATCCTCAACAACGAGATCGACTACGAGACCCGGGAGGGCGTCCAGCAGGGGCGGGAGCCGAAGCGCTGTCGATCGATCACGGTCGCGTCCTGCGAGGACGGCGCGCCCCGCGCGGGCGACCTCGCGTTCGAGGAGCTGACGCTCAGCAACGGCAAGTTCCAGCTCACCGAGAGCGACCGCGTCGAGCAGTTCACGGGCTACGGCGCGCTCGGCCTCGACCTCGACGAAGCCGGCGACCACAAGCTCGACGCCTCCGCCTTCTACACGCACAGCGAGGCCGAGGTGGTGCAGCTCAAGGAGAACGGCTTCCTGCCCAACTTCGACTACAGCGTGCTCGCCGCGCTGGGGCCCGGGGAGTCCATCCCGCCGTTCTTCAACGACTTCGCCACGTTCACCTCGTGGATCGCGCGGACGGTGCGGGACGAGCCGTCGGACGGCGCGGCCCGCGGTCCCCTCTGGTTCGCGAACTTCAACGAGAGCAAGTCGTTCGACATCGAGCGCGAGCTCCAGCTCTACCAGCTCAACGGCGACCACCAGGTGAATGCGATCGAGGGGCTGCACGTGAGCTGGGCCGCCAACCACGCGAAGACGACACAAGACGAGACCGCGCTCGGCACGCGGTTCTTCTTCGAGCCGAACGACCCGACACAGACGCCGCCGACGGAGTTCCCCATCCACGCGGACGACCTCGGGCCGGGCCGCTTCGCCGCGACCAGCGGCTTCCTCTCCAGCACGAACGAGATCGACGAGAACCAGAACTTCGCTCGTCTCGATGCCGCATACGAGACCGACCTGTCGAACGAGCTCGCCGTCGAGGTGAGCACGGGCGGCTGGTACGAACGGGCCGACCGCGACGTGGTCTCGACCTTCCTCGAGAGCCCCACCGTCTCCGGCAGCGGGCAGTTCGCGATCTTCGGGGACACGCCTCAGGAGCTGGGGCAGACCATCTTCGACTCGCTGGATCAGCAGCCCGATGGAAAGACCTCGTTCACGCGCGAGGCCACCAACGAGTCGAAGCGCGAGATCCAGGCGTGGAACCTCGGCCTCAAGGGCACGCTCTTCGAGGACGTGGACCTGCTCGGCGGGATGCGCCTCGAGCAGATCACGATCGAGTCGAACAACGATCCGTTCACGGGCAGCCTGCGCTTCGGCGCTCCCGCGACGTTCCCGGAGGCCTACCTGTTCTTCGATCGACTGGACAACCCGGCGCGCGGCGAGGTGATCGCCCAGCCGCCGCCCGGCACGTTCTTCAACGACCAGCTGCTCGGCATCAAGGTGCCGGTCGATCCGGTGACGGGGCTCGTGGATCTGCTCGACGAGCAGAGCATCCTCGCTCTCGTCAACGGCGAGATCGACGAGCTGAAGGTGCTGCCCACGCTGGGCTTCACCTATCGCCCGCTCGAGGGCATGAACCTGCGAGGGGCGTGGTCGCGCACCGTTGCGAGACCGTCGTTCCGCGAGATGGGCTTCTACGTCTCCGTCGAGCCCGGCACCGACGACCTCACCGTCGGCAATCCCCAGCTCCAGCTGTCCGAGGTCGAGAGCTACGACGCGCGCGGCGAGTACACGTGGGGGGAGCACGGGGACCTCGCGGCGCTGAGCCTCTTCTACAAGACCATCGAAGACCCGATCGAGAGCATCGTGATCCGCAACCCGCTCAACTTCGATCCGGTATCGGGCGCGCTGTTCCGCACGTTCTTCAACAACCCGAACGAGGCGACGCTGCTCGGTGTCGAGGTCGAGGCGCGCAAGAGCCTCGGCTTCATCGGCCCCGAGTGGACCAACTACTTCTCGCTGGGCGGCAACTTCACGTACATCGACGCGGAGGTGGATCGCACCGAAGCCGAGCTGGCGCGCTCGCAGCCCTTCTTCGAAGCACCGCCCGGCGAGCCGGTGCGCAGGCGAGGACTCGAGAAGAGCCGGCGGCTGTTCGGCCAGCCCGAGTGGATCGCGAACGCCGACATCAGCTTCGACCAGCCGGACTGGGGCAGCAAGGCGACGCTCGCGTTCTTCGCGATCAGCAGCGTCCTCGACGCAGCCGGAAGCGCCTTCATCCTGCCCGACGCGAATGCTCGCGATTACGTGCTCGACCGCTACGTCGACAGCTTCTACCAGCTCGACCTGATCCTGAGCCAACGGATCTGGAACGGGCTGGTCTTCAAGGTGAGCGTCAAGAACCTCACCGACAGCAAGCGCGCGATCATCTACGACCCGGAGCAGACCCGGGAGGAGATCGACGAGCGCTCCTTCAAGATCGGTCAGGACTACTCGTTCTCCCTCACCTACACCTACGAGTTCTGACCGCCACGCACCGGTGAACACCGCGTCGCGGTCCGGTGAAGCTCTTCGAAGATCGTGTGAACGACGTCACACGGGTGTAGCCCCGGCCACGTTTCAGCAGGGGGCCGCTCGGACTTCACCGATCGGTCAAGCAAACGTACCGGCCAGATGTCCGGACACCGGAAGAGGCGCTGAGCGGATCTTCATATTGTGCGTTCGTTCGCGCCGAGCCTGTTCGGCGCGGGGCCAAGAAACCAAAACCCGAATGATGGGATCCAAAACCGATGCAGAAACGAGCTCTCGCAGCATTCGCTCTCGCGCTCGCCACCTTCGCTGGTAGTGCGAGCGCGCAGATCCTCGTGCAGGCGGTCGACGTCACCGTCGACACCACCTGGGGCGACAACGAGACCGACGTCATCCTCCAGCAGCCGATCTTCGTGAAGAGCGGCGCCACGCTCACCATCCTGGCGGGCACGATCGTGCGCGGCCAGCCGCGCTCGGGTCCGGTGGTTGCGGGCCAGGTCGCCGGAAGTCCGGGCGCCCTGATCGTGACCCAGAGCGGCACGCTCATCGCCACCGGCGCCGCCGACAACCCGATCATCATGACGACGGCGGCGGTCGACAACAACAACGACGGCAACGCCGACGACGTCGACGCGCCGATCGGCTTCGAGGACGAGTGGGTCGCGGGCGACATCTTCCTCGACGACGACCCGGCGAACGCGCCGCTGGCGCCGCTCAACAAGGCCGGCGAACAGAACGTCGCGCTGTGGGGCGGCCTCGTGATCCTCGGCCAGGCGCCGACCAACCTGGGCAGCGCCGCCGGTCTCGGCACCGGCAAGGGCGTCGTGGAAGGTCTCACGGTGCCGGGCTTCCCGGTGGCCGACGCGACCTACGGCGGCGTCGAGAGTCACGACAGCTCCGGGATCATCCAGTTCATCTCGGTGCGTCATGCCGGCGACGAGATCGGCACCAGCAACGAGCTGAACGGCATCACGCTCGCCGGCGTGGGCGACGGCACGATCTTCGAGTTCAACGAGGTGTACGCGAACTTCGACGACGGCATGGAGTGGTTCGGCGGCACGGTGAGCGGCAACAACCTGGTGGTGTTCTTCGCGGGTGACGACACCTTCGACATGGACCAGGGCTACACCGGCGTCAACCAGTTCCTGTTCGGCGTGCAGGGCTTCTTCAACGAGAACGACGGCGGCCTGTTCGGCACCGGCTCGGGCGACAAGGCGTGCGAGTGGGACGGCGACGACGCGTCCGTTCCGAACGTCAACCTGTCCGGCCCTCCGAAGACCCCGCCTGCGACGAATCCGTCGCCCTGGCCGTTCTCGAGCATCATCGTGAACAACATGACGGTGATCGGCTCGACGCCCGACTCGGGCGTACCGGGCAGCGCCATCGACTTCACCGCGGTCTCCCCGGCCGCAGCGAACCTCGGCTGCCAGATGATCAACGGCTTCGCGGGTGAGCTCCGCAACAGCATCGTCGTCAACACCGGGACCCAGCAGACGCTCGACCTCGCAGCCGGTGGCGCCACCGGTTGGACGACGGCCGACAACGTCGTCACGGACACGGACGGCGACGGCGTCGGCGACCTGATCCGGGTCTACTGCTCGACGTTCGACGATGGCGCCGCGATGCCTGTGGGCGAGACCGAGCTCACGGCCCTCGCCAACGGCAATGCCCTCGCCCCGACCGCGTCCGACAACAACGTGGTCAACAGCGCAGGCTTCCCGGGGCTCAACGAAGAGGACCAGACCTTCAACCCCACGGGCAACGCGGCGGGCAAGCTCGACGCGACGCTCGTCGGCGCGAACGGTCTGCTCGACCCGCGGCCGGGCGCGGGCCTCACGGGCGTCGGCGGCTGCGCCGGCCCGACGGAGCCGGGCACGGACGGTGGGGCGGTGTATCGCGGCGCCTTCATCCGGACGGCGCCGACGATCTGGACGACCGGCTGGACGGTGCTGAACATGGCCGGCCTGATGGCGAACTGAGCTGCGGAACTCAGGACGAAACACACAAAGGGGATATGCAGTCATGAAAGCGAAGATGTTGCTCACGACCCTCGCAGCGACGGCCATCGCGGCAGTCGCCGCCAGTCCTGCCCTGGCGGCCACGATGATGGTCGCCGGCTGGGACTTCTCGCAGTACTCGACGGACGGCTTCCTGTCGCTCGACGAGGTGGACCTGGTGAATACGCTCGACTCGAACTACTCCGAGTTCGACCCCACCTTCGGGGCCGGCGAGGAGTCCAGGCCCTTCGGGACCATGCACCTCGACGGGCAGTTCGGCTCGACGAACACGCCGCTCGACTTCGCCGACCCGTTCGTTCCGAGCGCGGCCGCCGGTGGCTCTCTGCTCTCGAACAAGACCTTCCCGCCCGGCGCCGACTTCGACTCGTTCTCGATCCTGCTGAGCGAGCAGGATCAGCAGTTCGCGAACCCCTTCGCGATGACTGCGGTGGCGGCCGTGACCGTCGTGTTCGAGGCCGACCTCACCTCGCTCCCGGGCACGCAGCTGGGCACCGAGTGGTCGGTGAGCTTCGGAGCGCGCACGTTCGCCGGCACGTCCTCGATCGGCATCGAGTTCTCCACCGACGGCGTGACGTTCAATCCCTTCGGCTCGGTGGCCCTCACCACGGTCGACACGCCGTTCAACCTGATCTTCGGTGGCGCGCCGAGCGAGAAGGCCTACGTGCGGATGAGCTTCAACCCGGTGGGCACGGCGCAGCCCTTCATCGACAACCTGGCGATCACCGCCAACGTGCCCGAGCCGACCACGGCGGCCCTGCTCGGCGCGGGTCTCCTGGGTCTGGCCCGGATCGGCCGCCGCCGCGCCTAGCCTCGAGCCTCTGGTCCTGGAACGGAACCGCCACTCCCTCGCGGGGTGGCGGTTCCCGTTTCGGGCCTCGGGAGAAACTGCATGCGACCCCTTGCCTACGTCCTGCTCGTCGCCCTGGCGGCGCTGCCGGTCTCGCTCCGGGCGGCGAACGACGCCGCGATCACCGAGCAGACGCTGCTCGAGAGCGAGCGCGATTGGCCCTACCACGTCGCGCTCGTGAAGCCCTTCGGAACGCTGAAGGCCGGGACGGCGGGCGTGTTGATCCGCGTCGAGCCGCGCGGCCTGGCCCGCATCGATTTCGGGCGCAACGGCCTGTTCGAGGTGCCCGTCGGCGCCACCGACGTCGTGGAGCGCGCCAACCGCGTGCGCCGCGGCGAGGTCACCAAGAAGGCGCCGAACTTCGTGCTCGCCGTCGCCCCCCGTCTGGTGGACTCCGCAGCCGAGCCGCCGCGCGGCTACTCCTTCGAGCGCGCCGGGCTGCAGCGCGGCTTCCTCACGGTCTTCGCGGATCCCCGCGCGAAGGAGTTCCCGGAGCTGGCGAAGGCCCTGGCGCCGCTCGCCGAACGGAAGGGCCTCCTCACCATCCTCCTTCCTCAGGGCGCGCACCCCGACCCGGAGGTCTACGAGACGCTGCGGGCCCTCGACTGGCGCGTGCCCTTCGTGTACTCGCACCTCACCGAGCCCTACACGCGCTCCCTGCTGCCCGACAAGGCGCCGCGCCCGACGCTCCTGCTCCAGACGCCCGAGGGCCGCGTGCTCTTCCTGAGCCCGTGGCAGCCGGGCGCCGTCGCGAAGCTGAGCGCGGCGCTCGATGCCCTCCTCGGCGACACGCAGGCACTGTGATCATCCACACCAACTCCTTGCGGCGTCCACCGGGGCGCAACGCGGGCCAGGTATTCAAGACGTGATGACGAGCCCTGCCGACGTGATCGCGCCGCTGTTGCCGCCGCCGCCGCGGATTCGCCTGTTCGAGGCGGCGCAGCTTCCGCTGCGCATCGAGCCGCTCGCGCTGCTGACCTCGCTCGAAGGCGACGCGGTCGCGAGCTTCGCGGGAGAGCGCTTCCGGCTGCGCGCCGGCGAGCTGCTCGTGCTGCGCGCCGGCCCGGCGCTCGAGCTCGAGCGCGCGAGCAGCGCGGCGCGCCTCGCGCTGTTCCACGCCGCCCCGAGCTGGGTCGAGGCGTTCCGCGCGCTCCACGGCGAGGTCGGGGCGGGCGTCACCCGCGAGCTCGACGTGGTGCCGGCCGGGGCAGCGCTCGCACGCCGCGCCGTCCAGCTGCTCGTGACGCTGCGCCTCGCCGCCGCGTCGCCGGGCGAGCGCATCCCAGCCGCCACGAGCGCGGCCCTGCTCCAGATCGCCGGCGAGGCGCAGGGCTCGCCCCTCGACCCGCGCCACTCCCGCCGGCGCACCGGCACGCGCCGCGAGCTGCTGGTGGACGCCATCGCCGAGTACGACCCCGAAGCGGAGAGCGACTTCTCGCTCGGCCGTCTCGCCGAGCGGCTCGGCCTCTCCGAGCGCCAGACGGCGCGCCTGGTGCGTTCCGAGACGGGACGCTCCTTCCGCGAGCTCAAGACGTCGGCGCGGCTCGAGCGCGCGCAGAAGCTGCTCGCCTCGAGCGAGCTGCCCATCCTGGAGGTGGCGCTGCGCGCGGGCTGGAACAGCGCGAGCCAGTTCCACGAGGCGTTCCGCAGCAGTGTCGGGGTGAGCCCCGCCCGCTACCGGGCGGCCCACCGGGGCTGAGAACGACTCACGGCGGCGTACCGCGTCGCGCCCACGCGATCTCGCGGCGCACGTGGGAGAGCAGCCACGCCGCGAGCGGCGTGGCGGGGTCGACTGCCGTCACTTCTTCGAGCGAGCGCCGCAGGCTCCGTCGCGTCACCGCCTCGGCGTGCGGGACGCTGCCCAGCTCGCGCAGCGCCAGGGCGTAGACGCGCGGGAACCACGCTTCGAAGAAGCGGTGGAAGGCCTCGGGCTTGGCCTCGGCCAGGCCGGCCAGGAGCTCGGCGTCGCCCGCGGTGTCGAGGTGGTGTGCGAAGGCCAAGGGTGAGGGTCTCCGGACACGCGGAGGCTAGAAGCCGGTCCGAGTCCGCCGGTGACGCGCCGCGGACGTTTCCACGGACCCTCCCCGCGGATCTTCACCGGGGCTTCGAGGAATCCACGCCAAATGCACACCGATTCGTCGCGCAGTGGGAGGACGCTGTTACGCCCGTGACACCGACGCGCGCAGCTGAACGCCCGCACGTGCTCATCGCGGGCGCTTCGCCGGCGTGGATGTCTCGGGTGACCGCCGCGCTCGCCGACGCGCCGCTCGAGCTCGAGCCGTCGTCGAGCGGCGCGGCCGCGCTCGCGCGGATCGAGGACGCTCCCGAGGGCGTCGCGCTGGTGGTGCTCGAAGCGCTGCTCGACGACATGTCGGGCCTCGCCTTCTGCCGGCGTCTGCGCGAGTCCGAGAGCGGCGGCGCGCTGCTGGTGCTGCTCGTGAGCCCCTGGGTGGACGAGATGGACCGCATCCTGGCCTTCGAGTGCGGCGCGGACGACTTCGCGAAGGACCCGTTCTTTCCGCGCGAGCTGGCGTCGCGCGTGCAGGCGCTGCTGCGGCGCGGCCGGCGGCCGCGCGTGGCCTCCGAGGAGGGCGAGACGCGCATCGGGCCGGTGCGGGTGGACTTCCGGAAGTCGCTGGTGGAGATGGAGGGACGCCCGGTGCCGCTCACCTGGCGCGAGTTCGAGGTGCTGCGGCTGCTCGCCCAGGAGCAGGGCCGGGTGGTGCGGCGCGGCGCCCTGCTGGGGCTGCTGCTCGGCGCCCCAGACGCGGCGAGCCCGCGGCTCATCGACACCTACGTGAAGTCGATCCGGCGCAAGCTCGGCAGCGCGGGGAGCCTGATCGAGACGGTCCGGGGCGTCGGTTATCGTCTGACGTCCGACGGCCCCCCCTGACCGCGATCGAGCCCGACTTTGACGACCCAAGGCGAGAAGCGACCCGCGGCGTCTCCCGACCGCTTCCTGAATCGCGAGCTGTCCTGGCTCGGCTTCGACGCCCGGGTGCTGGCGCTGGCGGAGGAGCCGGACCTCCCGCTGCTCGAACGCGTGAAGTTCCTCGCGATCTGCGCGCGCAACCTCGACGAGTTCTTCCAGGTGCGCGTGGCGGGCCTGAAGGCGCAGGTGGATGCGGGCGTGCTCGCGGCGTCGCCGGACGGGCGCAGCCCGCTCGAGCAGCTCCAGGAGATCCGGCTCCACGTCGAGGAGCTGCTGCGCAGGAAGGAGCGCGTCTACGCCAAGGAGCTGCTGCCCCGCCTCGCGGAGCAGGGCATCCGCTTCGTGGACTGGGACGCGCTCGAGGCGAACGACCGCGAGCGCCTGCGCCGCGAGTACGAGACGCGCATCCATCCCGCCCTCACACCGCTGGCGGTGGATCCCGCGCACCCCTTCCCGTGGATCTCGAACCTCACGCTGAACCTCGCGGTGCTGGTGGACGACGCCGCGGGCGAGCGCCACTTCGCACGCGTGAAGGTGCCGCCCGTCTTCCCGCGCTTCGTCGACCTCGGGGACGGCCGCCTGCTCCCGCTCGAGCGCCTGATCGCGGCGCACCTCGATCTGCTGTTCCCCGGCACGACGGTGGTCGGCTGCTGGGCCTTCCGCGTCACGCGCGACGCCGAGCTGCTCGTGGACGAGGGCGAGGCTGACGATCTCCTCGCCGCGATCGAGTCGGGCCTCCATCGTCGCCTGCGCGTGAACGACGCGGTGCGGCTCGAGATCGATTCCGCCGCGGCGCCCGAGGTGGTCCAGCTGCTCACGGAAGGCCTCGATCTCGCCGAGAGCGACGTCTACCTGCACCACGGCCCCCTCGCGATCGACGCGCTCTGGCAGCTCCACGCCATCGACCGCCCGGACCTCAAGGACCCGCCCTGGCAGCCCGCCACGCAGCCGCGCCTCGCGCGCGAATCGCACACCGACTTCTTCGCCGTGCTGCGCGCCGGCGACGTGATGGTCCATCACCCGTACGACTCCTTCCGCAGCTCCGTCGAAGCGTTCCTCGAGCAGGCCGCGCGCGATCCCGACGTGCTCGCCATCAAGCACACGCTGTATCGCACGGCGGTGCGAGAGAACCGCGTGCTGCGCGCGCTGATCCAGGCCGCGCAGGACGGCAAGGAAGTGGTGACGCTGGTCGAGATCAAGGCGCGTTTCGACGAGGAGGCGAACATCGAATGGGCGCGCTCGCTCGAGTCGGCGGGCGGGAACGTGGTGTACGGCCTCGTCGGCCTGAAGACCCACGGCAAGGTGGTGCTGGTGGTGCGCCGCGAGCACGACGGCATCCGCCGCTACTGCCACCTCGGTACGGGCAACTACAACCCCGAGACGGCGCGCGGATACGAGGACGTGGGCCTGCTCACCGCCGCGCCGGAGATCGGCGCCGACGTGGGCGAGCTGTTCAACCACCTGACGGGCTGCAGCGTGAGCGGCGCCTACCGCAAGCTGCTCGTGGCGCCGACCGGGCTGCGGCCGGGCCTGCTGGAGCAGATCCGGCAGGAGGCGGACGCGGACGACGGCGAGATCGTGATCAAGGTGAACGGCCTCTCCGACCCCGAGATGATCGACGCGCTCTACGACGCCTCGCGCGCCGGCGCGAAGCTCGACCTGCTGGTGCGGAGCATCTGCTGCCTCCGCCCGGGCGTGCCCGGCCTCTCCGAGAACGTGCGCGTGCGCAGCGTGGTGGGCCGCTTCCTCGAGCACTCGCGAATCTTCCGGTTCGGCAGCGCTGCGCGCGGGCGCCGCTACTACATCGGCTCGGCGGACCTGATGACGCGCAACCTCAACGGTCGCGTCGAGGTGCTCGCGCCCGTCGAGGATCCCGCGCTGCGCGCCCGCCTCGACGAGATCCTCGCGGTGAACCTCGACCCGAACGCGCGCGCCTGGGAGCTCGAGGGCAGCGGGCGCTGGCAGCGCGTGCCCGAGGCGAACGGCTTCTCGACGCACTCCCGGTTCCAGGAGCTGGCGCGGTCGGTCGGGTGAGCCGTGCGCATCCATCTCGTCCGCTGCGCGAGCGGCGTGGACGCGACGAGCTGGCGCGGCGCGGGCGGCGCGCGGCCGCTCTCGGAGCAGGGCCGCGCGGAGGCGGCGGGGCTGGTGGACTTCCTGAGCGGGCGCGCCGTCGAACGGCTGGTCGCCGGGCCCGCGCTGCGCTGTCGCGAGACGCTCGCGCCGCTCGCGGCCGAGCGCAGCCTCCCGATCCACGTAGACGACCGCTTCGAGGACGGCGCTCCGATCGAGCCCGCCCTCCGCCTGCTGCGCTCGCTCGACGAGGCCACGGTGGTGTGCGTCGAGCGCGCGGAGCTGGTGGCGCTGCTCGTGGGTCTGATGGGCGGCGCGCCGAATCCCGAGCTCGCGGAACGCAGCGAGCCGGGCTCGTCCTGGCTGATCGAGGGAGAGCCGCCGCGCGCCACCTACTTCTCGCCGCGCCGCGAGCTCGCGCAGACGCTGCCGCGGCTCACGCGGCTCCGCCTGCACCGGCTCGCGCGGCGGCAGAGCCGCGGCGCCCCCGCGCGCATCGCCGTCTTCGAGCTGGGCAGCACCGCGCTGCATCTGCTCGTGGCGGAGGCCACCGCGACCGGCGACGTGCAGCGGCTCGTGCGCGAGCGCGTGCCGTGGCGGCAGGGCGGAAGCCTCGCGCGCCAGGAGGTGCCGAGCGAGCGTGCCGAGCGGCTCGTGCGCGCGGCGCGCGCCCTGCGCGAGCAGGCCGACGACTCGCGCCCGGAGGAGATCGTCGCCGTCGCGACGGCGGCGCTGCGGGAGGCGAAGAACGCGCGCGCGGTGGCCGACGCCGTCGGGGCGGCGCTCGGCGCGCCGGTGCAGGTGCTGTCGGCCGCCGAGGAGGCGCGCCTCGTGTTCCAGGCCATCCGCGGGCGCATCGAGCTCGGCGGCGCCTCCGTGCTCGGCCTCGACCTCGGCGGCGGCAATTTCTCCGTCGTGGTCGGCAGCGAAGAAGGCGTGCGCCTCGTGCGCGCCCTGCCCGCCGGCGTGGCGCGCCTGCACAGCGAGCTGCTCGCGGAACGCGCGCTCGACGCGGAGGCGCTGCGCGCGCTGCGTGCGCGGGTGCAGGAGCTGCTCGAGCCGCAGCTCGAGGCGATCGCGAGCCTCGGCGCGACGCGCTGCGTGGGCGTCGGCGGCACCGTGCGCGCGGTGGCGCGCATCCTCGCCGCGCGGCGCGGGAGTCCGGACGTCGGCACTCGCGGCGTCTTCGTCGAGCGGCCCGAGCTCGCCGCGCTCGGCCGCGAGCTCGCCGGCATGGACCGCGCGGCGCGCGAGCGCATGGCGGGCGTCGCGCCGCGACGCGCCGAGCTGCTGCCGGCGGGCGTCGAGATCCTGGTCACGGTGCTCTCGCTGCTGCGCAGCGAGGGCTTCACGCTCTGCGACTGGGGCCTGCGCGAGGGCATCGTGCTCGACACGCGCCGCGCGCGCGCCTCCAGCCCGGCGCTCTCGGGCGCACAGCGACCGAGGCGAGCGGAGCCGAAGTTGGGGGCGCGCTGACCGGCTATCGTGCCACTCCGTGGCCGAGCGGGTGGAATGCGACGTCTGCGTGGTCGGAGCGGGCTACGCCGGCCTCACGGCGGCGCGTCGGCTGAGCCAGGCCGGGAAGTCGGTCGTCGTCCTCGAGGCGCGCGATCGGGTGGGTGGCCGGATCTGGACGCACCGGTTGTCCGACGGATCGGCCGTCGATCGCGGGGGCGGCTGGCTCGGCCCGAAGCACGACGCGGCCTTCCGCCTCGCTGCCGAGCTGGGCGTGACCACCTACAAGACGTGGGTGGAGGGTGCGCATCTCCTGGTCGGCGATGGGCGCGTGCGCCGCTACACCGGGCTCATCCCGAAGATCAGTCCGCTCGCCGTGCTGACCCTCGCGCTCGCGCAGCGGAAGCTCAACAAGATGGCCAGGCAGGTGCCGCTCGACGCACCCTGGACGGCCCCGCGCGCGGCCGAGTGGGACGCTCGGTCCGTCGCGTCGTGGTTCGAGCGCTCGGGGATCCGGACGACGATCGCTCGCGACCTCTTCGAGTCGGCGCTGCGAGGCCTCATGACGGCCGACCTCTCCACCACGTCGCTCCTCCACCTGCTGTATCTGGCTCACGCGCACGGGAGCATCGACACCCTGTTCTCGATCGAGAACGGAGCCCAGGAGAACCTGGTGGAGGGCGGAGCAGGCTCGATCGCGCGGAGGATCGCCGACCAGCTCGGGGGATCGATTCGGCTCGGTACGCCCGTCCGCGCCATCAGCCAGGGCGAAGAGCACGTGCTCGTCACCGGTGACGAGGTCACCGTCCGGGCGCGGGACGCCGTGGTATCGGTGCCGCCGGCGCTCGCGCTCGAGATCGCGTTCGACCCGCCGCTCCCCGAGAACCGGAAGGCGCTCTACCGCGGCGCCATCGGCGGATGGGAGACCAAGACGATCGTCGCATACGACGAGCCGTTCTGGCGCGCCGCCGGCTACAGCGGCCAGACGGCCGAGCCGGGATCGGCCGCCGAGGTCACGCTGGACGCAAGCCCCTCCTCGGGGACTCCGGGCGTCATCGCGGCGTTCACGTTCGGGCCGGTCTCCCAGCGCTTCGCGGGGCTCGACGCGCCGGTGCGTCGCCAGGCGGTGCTCGACGCGCTCGCCGCCCGGCTCGGGCCCCGCGCGGCGAAGCCCACGGAGCTGATCGAGACCTCCTGGTGGACGGAGGAGTGGTCTCGCGGCTGCTCGATGGCGCACTTCACGCTCGGCACGCTCACGCGCTACGGACATCTGCTGCGGGAGCCCTTCGGGTGCGTCCACTGGGCCGGCACCGAGACGGCCACCGTCTCCCACGGCGCCATCGACGGTGCCGTCCGCTCTGGGGAGCGTGCCGCAGCAGAGATCCTCGGCGGCGATCCGCGGCGCGTCCGAGCGTGACGAAACGCGTGGGTGGACGAACGCTGCGTAGAGAAACGCAGCGCTGCCGTCGCTTCTCGTGGAGCCTCACCCTCCGCGCGCGCTCGAACACCACGGCGCGCGCTTGCGCCGCAGTCTTTCCAGAACGAGAATCAGCAGTGTTTGGAGCAGATCCGCTCCGGGGACTGGTCAGTCCAAGACCTGTTAGGCGGCGCGGCGGGAGGCGATCGATGATCTCGTACATCACACTAGGCACTAACAACCTTGAGCAGGCGGCCAGCTTCTACGATACCTTGCTCGCAGAGTTTGGGGCGAAGCGGTACATCGAGACGAACCGAGGAATTTCGTGGTCTGTCTCGCCGGACCAGACGAGCTTGGCCCTCATGACGCCCTTCGACGGCCAGCCCGCGACAGTGGGCAACGGCGTCATGGTGGCCCTCGGTGTTGCGAATCGCGGGCTCGTCGACAGGCTTTACCGGAAAGCTATCCAGCTGGGTGCAACTGATGAGGGAAAGCCCGGGCCTCGTGGCACAGCAGGTTTCTACGCCGGGTACTTCCGCGACCGCGACGGCAACAAGCTCAACGTGTTTTGCATCGAACGGAGTCCGTAGCCAGGAACTCGCGCCGCCTAACAAGCGATCGTGATCGAAGTCAAGGCGTTTTAGGCTTGCCAAGCGGTTCTTTCTCGGGCGATGGCGTTGAGGATGGTGAGGAGCTTCCGGGCGACGGCGACGAAGGCGAGCTGCTTGCCGGCCAGGCGCAGGCGCTGGTAGAGCGCGCGCAGCACCGGGTTGAAGCGCGAGGCGGTCATGGCCGCGAGGTAGAGCGCGGTGCGGACGGAGGCTCGCCCGCCGCGGATGCGGCGCGGCCGGCCGCCGTCGGGCTCGGGGTGGGACCGCCGCCGGCGTCCGGGCGCTGCTAAGGTGGTGCACGCGCGGCCGCAGCTGAGCCGCGATTCGTTAGGCGGCCAGAAGAGACGATGAGCTAGCAGCCAGATCCACTCGAACGTCGCGACTTCCCAGCTTCAACTCGAGGTCTGGCATGCCTTCTCTCGTCATCGTGTCCGGTTGTCCGGGCAGTGGTAAGACCACGCTCTCTCGCGCCCTGGCTCGCCTACAGCCCAAGGGTCTTCATCTCCTATCCGACGCGTTCTACAGGTTTCCGGTCGCGCTGGTCGACCCGATCCTTCCCGAGTCTCACGACCAGAACGCCGCCATCATGCGGGCCGTCGGGCGCTCGGCCCGCGCCTTCGCGGAGGCTGGCTACGACGTCGTCCTCGACGGCGTCATCGGCCCTTGGCTTGTTCCCCTCCTCCAGCAAGAGCTCTCCGGTCCCTGGCCAGTCTCGTACCTCCTGTTGCACGTACCCGAACTCGAAGCGTTGCGGCGGGTTCGTGCGCGCCAAGGGCCGGGCGCCAGCCCGCATGTACGGCACATGGTGGCTGCTCTCGCAGAGCCCAGGCCGTTTCACGGGCACATCATTTCAACCGGTGGCGTCCCGCCCGCGCGGGTGCTCGAGCTCGCGGTGCAGGGGCTATCCGAAGGGCGGTTCTCGCTGAGTTGGTAGCAGGCAAGCTGGCCGCCTAACAAGCGATCGTGATCGAAGTCAAGGCGTTTAGGCTTGCCAAGCGGTCCTTTCTCGGGCGATGGCGTTGAGGATGGTGAGGAGCTTTCGGCGACGGCGACGAAGGCGAGCTTGGGCGACTTGCCGGCCAGGCGGAGGCGCTGGTAGAGCGAACGCAGCACGGGGTTGAAGCGCGAGGCGGTCATGGCCGCGAGATAGAGGGCGGTACGGACGGAGGCCCGGCCGCCGCGGATGCGGCGCAGGCCGCGGACCTTCCCGCTGTCGCGCGCGAAAGGTGCAACGCCGACGAGTGACGCGATCTCGCGGCGGCCGAGGTGCCCGAGCTCGGGCAGATCGACGAGCAGAGTGCGCGCCACGCCCGGCCCGACGCCGGGCACCGTCTGCAGGAGAGCCGCGAGCTCGGCGCACTCGACGTCGTGGAGCAGCGCTTGCTCGAGACGGTCGTCGAGCTCGCGAACGTGCTGCGTGAGGGTGCGCAGGAGCGCCTCGATGGAGCGGCACACGGCAGGCGAGGCCGTGTCTCTTCGGCTCTTCTCGGCTACGACCATCGAGACGAGCTGCCGGCGGCGGGCCACGAGATCGGCCAGGAGACGGGCTCTGCCCTGCAGGATCGGCCGGACCTCGGGCTCGGCCTTCTCGCCGAAGAGGGCGAGGAGCCGGGCGTCGATGGCGTCGGTCTTGGCGAGGATGCCGAGCGCCTGGCCGAAGCTGCGGACGCGTCGCGGGTTCACGACGACGACCGGAAGACCGGCTTCGGCGAGCTTCGCAACCAGCGTGCGCTCGTAGCCGCCCGTCGACTCGACGACGACACGCGCAGGATCGAGGGCCACGAGCTGACGCACCAGCTGTGCGATCGGCCGCGGCTCGTTGCGAGCGTGCTGGACCTTCTCTTCGCCGGCGAGGTTCCACTCGAGCGTGTGCTTGGCGACGTCGATTCCGATGCACGGGGCCATGGTAAGCTGCTCCGGAGCAACGAGTCTCGGGCTCTCGAATACGGGCTCGCGCAAACGGCCCGGGCGATCGTTCGAGCTTCGCTGCGGTGATGGAGCGGTGACCCGAGCTTGTTAACGGTCTCACAGTGGGACCCGGTGGCTTTCGGTCTCCCGCTCCGAGTTTGGAGCCGACGGAACTTCACTCCGTCGGCTCTCTCATTTCAGCACGACCGCACCATAAGAGCGGCTGCAGCTGACGGCCGC
>Ga0187892_10003031_pt1 | contig 31739 bp, 35 predicted proteins | sample MA1701073metaG_FD_139345 | JGI IMG/M metagenome (GOLD analysis project Ga0187892, IMG submission 139345) | Bio-ooze microbial communities from a basaltic lava cave in the Kipuka Kanohina Cave System on the Island of Hawaii, USA - MA170107-3 metaG ...
CAATTCTAAGGACTGCTTGAACTTTCGTTCCTTGTCTACGGACTTGGCATCCTTTATCATGTCTAGCAATTGAGAATCGCTTATCATTATGACAAATTTTCGAGAAAACCTACTTAAAATCGTATTGCATTATTTTCTTGCCGGATTAGATTTGGTTTTATCATTTTTACCATTTTATTGTGTATATGGCAGAAAAAATTTCCTTCAAGAGCATGAGGGAGACATTCCAAGATAAGTCTATCGTTTCATTTCTTAATGACGCATATGGCATCGGCAACTCGAGAGGAACAAAGGAACAGTACAGGCACACGCTGATTTCATTTAACAGGTTCTGCCTTGAAAGATACCAAAAGGACCTAGTCGTTCTTGTGTCAAGCCTTCAAGGGAGGCCACTCGAGGAGGCACTTGATGTATTCAAGGAGTTCAAGCGTCATCTTGATGTGAAGATAAACCTGTTTGGCAACCCCGTTTCCAACGGAACAAAGAGGCTGCAGATAGGAATAATAAAAAAATACTTTAGGTCTCGTGGAATCAAGATCCACCAGGATGACATTACAGACTGTATCACCATAGGAAGGAAGATGAGGGTAAAAAAATATCCCCTTACACCAGAAATGATTTCAAAAATTATTGACGAGCTTCCTCGCTTTGATCACAAGGCTCTGACCATACTTCTTGCAAGCACGGGAATGCGAAAGGGGGAGGCAGTAGCACTACGGGTTTCCGATTTTGATTTTACCTCACATCCTTCCTCAATACACATTAACGCACCTAGCACAAAAATCAAGCAGGACAGGATTGTTTACCTCACAAAGGAATGCTCGGAGATGTTTGAGCAGCTTATCAACAAAAAGTCTGAAAAGCAGAGGTTTCTTTTTGGCAGGTCCAATAACCCGTTGCAGATTTACGAAACGTACAGCAAGGCGCTAAGGAGGGCACTAATTAGGATGGGCATGTACAAAGTGCTTGCAAACGGATTTGGTCAGATAACGGTGCACAGCTTCCGCCAGTTTTTTAGAACATATGCAGGGCATCTAATAGGTCGGGACTTTGCAGAATCATTCATTGGCCACAGCTTTTACCTTAGTGAATACGAGAACATGCCGGAAGAAGAAAGAAGGAGAATTTTTCTAAAGCTAGAACCACACATGACCTTTCTAGAGCCCAAGATCCGAAAACTTCAAAAAAATCCTGAGGTGATAGAACTGCAAAGACAGCTCAATGACCTGCAAGGAAAGGTCAAGATCCTTGCATACAAGTTTCTGGCAGAACCTAACTCTTGTTCCTATTTATGAATGGTTAGAAATCCAGTTTTTGGTAAAAAACTGGGGTGGTTTTTGTGTGCTACATGATTTTATAAAAAAAATGGTTGAGCTTGGGAATTATTTATTAAAAAACCCAAGCTCTTGTAGCGTGCGGATAATTTTTCTCACATCATTTGCGGTATATACCTCTCCATGGGACTTGATGTGGTCTGAACCGTGTTCCTCGAGATGGTACAATATCTCATAGATCGCATAGGCCTTTGCTCTTCCGCGTTTTGTTATTTTACAAAACTTGCAGCTAAAGCATTTTTTGTAATCCTTGTTCATACAATAAAATCGCCAGATTTGAGAAAGTGAATTTTTCCCATTTTATATTGAACATGACCAGAATCAAGACTAGATGTAAGGTATGCGGAAAAGATTTGGAGGATCATTTGATCGAGGACCTAGTTCGCTGCATGCTTTTGCTGGAGTAATTTGATATGAATACTACTGTCTTCAGCTAATGATCAATTGGAATGTTCGATTCTTATTACAAAAAAGTAGAAGTGCCTCTTCATGGAAGAGGAAGTACCTTATCAGGGAATAATTTGCTTCTAATCATGTCGCAAACTTCCATTCCGCGTTCTTTGGCTAATCTTTTCAACATCTCATCCTCATCAGGGGTTAATCTAACAGAGCGTGATTTTACTCTGTTAATCTTCCTGGTGTCGACAAGTTTTTTCAAGTCTTTCACAGCCAAGAAAGGTTTACTTCCTGTGTAAGTTTGTTCAGCCATTGATTTAATCACTCTTTTAATAGTTCCTTCTTCTATGTTAGAATTATCACTATAACTTATTGATGAATGCGGTTTATAATACTCCACATGAAATTTATCGGTTTCTTTGTTGTATGATTTTATTACAGCATCAGCGTGATTCATCTTACATTTTTTATTCTTATCAGGACAGATCTGACGAATCACATCAAAAGGTAGATGAACACCATTTCTAAAATCTGTCAGGAGAAGATCAATAAGAAGATCAACCTGGCTCTGCCTTTTTTTCATAATATCTAATTCCATTGATTTAATAAATATTTTGTGAAATACACAAAAATTATAAAGCAGCAAAAAACCGGCGACAACAGGCACAAAAAAGTGTCCCCGGCACTGTCCCTCCTGTCGTTTTTTTCTAAAAAATTACGAACAAAATTGATGACGACAAGCCAAATTTCTCAAAATCCTATATATTTTGCGGCTTTTTTTGATTTGTCCTTGAAAAAAAGTCTTGTATATTATTGAATCAGACATAATCGATCTCGCCCGTCACGAAGTGAAAATATTATTCCAGATATTCTCTTCACATTGATAATGGAATTACCAACAATTTGTTTCCTACCAATACAATTGAAGGTTAGTTGACATTAGCTAGATCCTGCAAACTTGTATTTCTCAAATTCTCTATTGACAAATTTTTTGGTTTGTAGAACGTTCTTGTTATCTGGATTAATCTGCATAGCTTTTCTAATGCAAGAAAATGCTTCATCAAATCTTTCTAATTTTGTAAGGATGACGCTTTTTTGTGCCAATGAAAGTTGGTTTTCAAAGGGATCTTGTTTTGTACTCTCAAGAGCATTATCTATCCAAATTAACGCCTCGTTAAATTTTCTAATCTGTGCAAGTGCAGTTGCCTTTCCCAGAGATGCACCGTAAAAGGTAGAGTCTATTTCAATTACTTTATCATAATAGGAAATTGACTGCTCATATTCTCCACATTCCTGCAATCTTGTTGCTCTCTCATAATGGCGCAGAAGATTTTTGTACCGACTTTCCTTCATAGATCAAAAACATCCTGCTAAGCTCTCATAAGGATTGTTTACTATGCTCAATTTTCCTCCATCCTAATTCTTTCTCTGAGCTCGGCAATCTTTTCATCAATCTCAGGTAAGCATTTTTCTGCCTCTTTCCAATCTCTTCTCTTGTGTTCTATCATTGTTACGTAAATGTCCCTTCTGCCAAGAAGTTCATCGAGTTTACGTTTATCTCCTAACCAAGCACTGATTCCTAACATTCTTTTGAATTTTCCCAATCTATTACACCTCCTTTGCAATTCTAGCTCTGAGTACTTCGATTCTTTTTTTGGTATTTGGTATTGCGTTTTCACAATCCTTCCAGTCTCGTTGCTTATGTGTTACTGCATATTCGTACTCCTTTAACTTGCCAAGTTGTTCATCTAGTTCTCTTGTGTTTCCGGCGTATGAATCCCATTCCCGTTTTAACCTGTTTATAATTCCCACAATTTACACCTCCTTTGTTCAACACCTTCATCTAAAAATTTTGGGGATATTGCGAGAGAAAACATGTCTAACTCGTAATTAGATATATCTGATGGTGAAGTGATTTTATTTTTGAAAGGTCCCCTTCAAGCTTTATTGGCTCACTCATTCCTATGTCAATTTTTAAGATTCCCTTTTTAGAAAACGTTCCTTTTTCCTCAAAAAATATTTTTGTACCTCTCCAACCGTTAAATGCAAACCCTTTTTTTCGATAAAAGATTATTCTCTTGTCTGTGAAAGCCAGTCTATCATATTCTCCATTATACAGCTTGCCATGATAATCTGTTTGGAATACAAGGATCTCGCCAGATTCCAAAATCTCCTTGAGCGTCTTGTCATTGGTCTTGTATTCTGTAAGAGAATATTCTGACCGAACCCTTTCATCATCTTCCATTAGAGCTTATCCCCAATTCCTTTCATACTTTTCAACAAGTGTTCTGAGTTCATTGAATTCATGTTCTGACATTGAGGCTCCCTTGTTTGTTAATTCCTGGATTCTTTGTGCAGCAGCTAGCTGTTCGTTGCTAGCTTTGTTATCCAATACTGAGAGCTTCAAATTCAACACTTGCGAGGCTATCTTCTTTCCTTTTTCCAAGACCGTTTGAAACTCGTCACTCTGGTAAACCTTGTCTGCGCCTTTTTCTACGTTGTCAAAAAATGGGCCAACGCCAGAGCCAATTATTGAAAGTGTTACAACAGTGATCAAAACAAAAATTACTAAAGATTTCAAAAAGGGGTATCTCCAACCTTGGCTTCTGTCTTGTCATCTTGAATTTTCACTAAAACAAAATTGATAATTGAAGCCAAACGGAGAATTGATGGGCCGATAATATATAAGATTAATCTTGTGCATCTTGGACATCATGGTTACATATAATGCTTGAAGATCTTATCAGTCTTGGTGAATGGCAAAGGTACTTGGCGCAAGCAAGATTACTGTTAGATATCAAGTTACAATTCCTGAGGAGGTAAGATCTCTAATGAAAGTAAAGGTCGGTCAAACCCTTATTTTTGCAGAAGAGGATGGAACGGTTATCCTCAGGACCGAAGTTTAGCGTCAAATCGAAATATTTTCTTTGAATTATTTTCGAATCATAAACAAACCAAATCATTATTGGAGTATCTAATTTCATGTATGATTTCACTTTTGGAACTCAAACACTTGTATAATCAACATCAAAAAATCTCGCATTCCATATAATATCTGAAAATTCAATCTCTTGATCTTAGTAATTCATAAGCAACCAAACCAAGTATTCCGATGAGAACTAATTTACCTGCAGTGGATTTTGGTAGTAGTTTCATGAGCTTGCTTATTGTATCTTCTTCAGGATGATGCAGAATTTTAACAGACTTTTCAGTACCTAGGGCAGTTAACAACTTTTTATTCTCTTTCATGCTCTCTTTTGCGATTTGTAATACGGTGGTTTGAATCATAGTTTTCTTATCCTCTTGGAAACATATAAGATTATTTTAGCAAGTGTATCTTCATTTAGTACACTTCTTTCCTCCTGAATCTCATAAAGCAATTTTCTAAGGTATTCAATGTCATCATCCGTATCTATTACCAGCCTATATCCATTCATTCTCAAAAGAGTGTCAGCGCTTACAATTCCAGTTCGTTTGTTTCCACCAGCAAAAGGTTGAGCCCAAGCAATTCCTGCCACAAGATAGGAGGCTTTCATGATAATGGATTCTTGTTCATCAACCATTTGTAGGATCTTTTCTAATTCGTTATCATCTACGCCAACCCCTTCAAAGGACTTTGAATTTTGTTCAATCCACTCTTGAATAACACCTTTGTTTATTTCGATAATGTCTTTTTTTGTAAGCGGGCTCTGTTTTTTTGATTTTTTTTCCATGACTAGTTCCTATGTATATGGCTCTAATAATTTATTTTAACACAACTTGTTTAGTTTCTACGGATTTCTAAATGTGTTATCATCATATCCAAGTTCAATAGTACCTATGCAAGGCGCAATAATATCTGTAAATTCATTGGGATTGGTAATAGTTCGTATCGCAGCAAATGCCCGAATATTTGCATCAGGAAACTCATCCGATAGTTTGTTTGCTGCCCCAAGCAGAGTGGAACCCCTTGTTACTACATCATCAACCAACAAAATTTCCTCCGGCCTGTCTAGAGTTTGTACCACTCCCATGGTATCGTAATGCTCATAAGCCTTAGGCCTTTCTGATGCAGGGCTTGTTGAAGCCTTTCGTATTGGTTTTATCCTGCTAAGACACTCTACACAATCTTTTCCAAGTCCCTTTTTAACAAATGCTCTTGCTAGACGTTGGGGAACCCAAAGTGAATTGGATTGAAGTAATGCACTGCTTGGAGTGGGAACTAGAATTGTATTTTTATTAAAGAAATTTGCAAACGGTAATTTTTCTAAATTTCTCCTAATGTTTTCTGCAATTAAAGTTGACATGGGAGTATCGTTTGGACCAACATGTTCATCTCCCTTGAGTTGACTTCTCGCTGTTCTTGAAAGCTTTGCAGTATCTGAATTCCCATATGGTGAATATGACAAGAAAGAACCATATTCAATTTCAGAAAGACGCATAAGAACTACTTAATTGAACAGATTAGGCATTTTAAGATGTGACGGTAAAAATTCGAGCATTTCATCTGGTTCAGAAATTTTCATTGCTCCATATCTTGACATCTTTTCAGGCCAGGTCAATTTTGGATTATCAAAAACAGATTTCCAAATAAACAATGGTCGTCCTAATCTTAGAGTTTCCCATCCTTGATGTAAAGAACCACTGGTATCTCCTGCTTCAACAATTATAGTTGCATTAGAAATTAACGCCATTGTCCTATTTCTTAGTACAAAATTTTTCCTTGTGATTGGATAACCTACTGGAAATTGTGAAATAACGAGGTGCTTATTCATGATTTCTTGTTGAAGCTGGTAGTTTTCTCTTGGATACACCTTGTCCAAAGGTGTTCCTATAACTGCAATTGTTTTTCCACCATCTTCTATAGCAGTTTGGTGTGCAGTGGTATCAATTCCCTTTGCTAATCCACTTACAATTACAACTTGGTTTTCTACTAGAGTGTTTGTAATTGCTCTAGTGGCTTCAAGTCCAATCGATGACACCTTTCTGTTGCCAATTATTGATACTCTTGGACTTGGTAATGGAATCTCCATTGAGCCTTTAACATACAATGTTTTTGGCGCATATTTTGCCTCTATGTCATTTAGTGTTCTGCCAAGAAGTTCTGCTGCAGACAAAGAAGAATATTTTGATCCCTCCAATATCTCCATTACATTCATTCCAGGATCGTTATTATAAAACTTTGATGGAATTTTTTTTAAACTAAATCGTAATGGTCAATAAATTCTCTAATCTAAAGCTCTGAAATCTGTTCATCTTATTACAAGCCCAGGGATTTAATCTAAAACAATAATCCTGACACCTATTGTTTTTTCATTCCTAGCGTGCAGGATCGATTATGTCTGTTTCAATAATATAGGATCAATTTTGAAGGACAAATCGATAATCTCGCGCACATTAATAGGAGATGTTGTCCTTGTCCATTGTCCCTAATTTTTTAGGCACAAAATTTTGCAAAAAACGACATCGTGGACAAAAAAAAGACAAGAAAAGGACAGATTTTTGAGGCTATTTTGGATTGAATCTAGAACTCCTTAACGAAATTCAACTTCATAGGCTAATTTCATATTAGAATAACGAGATATCATATACCTGTCATAATAATTGGCTTCACGTCTTCCGTATTTTTCAATGATATAGTAATGTGCATCATGTACATCCATTTTTGCTAACTTGAAAAATTCCTTACTGCCAATGTCAAGCTCTAAACGTTTCACACAGGATTCAAGCATTGTTCTAGAAATGCAGTTCTAGGTTTTTTGTTGATGGGTCAATCTTTGGCAACATCTGATCTAGTTGTCTTAAGGGAGGCATGGTGTTACGCATCAGATTCTCTGTGAGAGGTGTGAACCATAAATTCAGATATTGGCTGGCATGATGGCCTAGAACTAAAACTGCAATTCCCCGTGAGGGTGCGGAACTGAAAGGATTCGTACCTATACAATAATACATCTTGACAGATTTGGTATGTGAGTGTTTAACTGATAAATCAAATCACAATGAAGAAGTTAATCAAAATTAAATCGGTTCAAATTTGAAGAAAATTTGTTAAGCAAAATTCATTAATTTCAAATTTTGTTGTGCCTAGGGTTCAAATTGTAATGGGAGCACATTGTGCTGGGGGATATAGTTAGACGCATTGATTTTGCACTACAAAAGCTAAGGTGAATCGTATGATTCGTTTATTCTTGACACCAAAAGTAAAACAAATGGCCAAACCCCACCATATCAAGGCCGGAAAATTTTGCACTTGCCGTAAGTTTCCATACTATCTTTCCCCAAGGGTTTTGTTTGTATCCTTTAACATTTTATACAATTTGTTAAATGTGTGCCTATGTTGGTGTAACACATCTAGAATCTTATTTACTGAGATTGTTGTAATACTATTTGTGATATTAGATAGTTTGTTCGTAAACAGGCGCAAAGATTGTTTAATTTACATTGTATACAAAATGTAAAGGCTTATTTTCAATTCTTTAATTCTATCAAAAAATCCTTACTTGTGGTTCAACCTTTAGGTATAACTCTAATTTTTCTTCATCATCTTTTCTATCATACATGTCAAGGTAGGTAGTATGTCCAATCATTGCATGAGCAATATCTGTATCATGGGCTCTTCTTGCTCTAGTAAAAAAATAAGATCTAAAAGAGTGAAGTGAAATGTGATACCTTCTTGTGGATTCGTATATTTCTGTTAAACCAGCGCGTTTTCTATATCTTGCAAATGCTTCTATTTCAGTCATTGATGCATGATAAGGGTCAGCATTTGTTGCAAATACCAAGTCTTGTTGCGCTAGAGATTCTAGATGTGGTCGAAGATAGTTTTCCGCCTCTCTTGAAACAAATGTAGTATGAGCAGCTCTAGTTTTTGTAAATTGAGCAGGAATCTCTATCTTGATTCGTTTTGGATAATTCATATCAAAGTCTTTTTTCCGTAATGATACAGCTTCTCTGATTCTCATGCCAGAACCAATCAAAACTAAATACAACATCTTTCTATGTTGAGGAACAAATTGGAACAATTGTATGATTTCTTCTCTAGTTAAGGGATGAAGTTTTTCCTTGATTTTCTTTGGCAATTTTACATTTTGACGTATATCAATTGGATGTACTCGTATGCCTTGATAGCTGAAATAGTAAGTTACTATCTGGTGGTACTGATGAATTGTTGGAATTGCCAATTTTTCATCTACCATCCAATTGACAAAGTCTTGTAGTACCCCAAAAAATGCCTCATCGCGTTTCTGAGTTTTCATAGATTTTAACTCATCTAGTACATCCTGGGCTGTTCTTTGTTCATACTTTAAATTACAAAATTTTTCAAATCTGTTCAGTGAGGCTACATAATTTACTCTTGTAGAATATTGTAAGGTCTTTATTCCCTCAAGAAATGATTTCTTGGTTTTTCTTTTTAATAGAAAAGATTGCATCACAAATATTAAAAAAATAAGGTTAAAGATCTATAGCTTTTCTTTTTTTTCTTGGTCTGTAAATCTTAATGGTTGAGATTTCAGCTTGTAACTTTGCATTGTTTTTTGATTACGATACCATACAGGAATTTCTCCAATTAGAGCATTCAAAGCACATTCTTTATCCTGAGTGTAAATTCCATAACCATGTTTTTTTGCATATATTATTAATTTTTTATCTGATACTTTACCATCGATTTTGTCCTTGACATTTTCAAAATTGGGATGTTCTTTGAGGAATTTTTTTGATTTTGACAGATTAACGTCTACTAGAAATTTCATTGCTTTGAATTGGTAGTTATACTATTTCTGGTTTTATCTATCTCTCTGAATAGATATTTTTGGATCATTTAATTAAACTCGAATCAAAATGAGATCCGATGGGACTGTCTGAAACAGATACTCGAGTGAAACTAATTGACCCTAAATTAAAAAATGCAGGATGGGATGAGAGTAGAATCAAACGAGAGATTCCCATAACCGATGGAAAGATTATTGATTCTAAAGGAAATAGAAATCCTGCTAGATTTGCTGATTATGTTCTATATCACGGTGGAATGATGATTGCGATAGTTGAAGCAAAGGATGAAGAAAAGGATCCACTTCTTGGCATTCCACAAGCAAAGGATTATTGCAAAATGACTGATACTATGTTTGCATACTCTTCAAATGGGCATAAAATTGAAGAATTTGATTTTTCCACCAACAAACAAAGAACAATTGAAAAATTTCCTAGTCCAGAAGAACTGTATGCAAGATTCATCGAAGGAAGATTTGGGAAATTAGATAATGATCCTTTTACACAAAACTATCATAAAGGTAGATTTGCACCTAGATATTATCAAGATGCGGCCATAAAAAAAATTCTTGAAGCACATCTTTTAAAACAAAAGAAAATTTTAATCACAATGGCTACAGGAACTGGTAAAACAAAAGTTGCATTTCAAACTGTATGGAAACTTTACAAATCTGGAGATATAAGAAAGATTCTTTTTGTAACTGATAGAAATTTTCTAGTTACCAACGCGGTAGGAGAATTTGAACCATTTTTCAATGAAGATGCAGCTGATGTTTGGGGTGAAAAAGGTTATTCAATAAACAAAGATGTTCATATTGCAACTTACCAAACACTTTATTCAGGTAAGGAAGGAAATAGAGAGTATCAAAAATTTCCACCAGATTATTTTGATTTTATAATTATTGACGAATGCCACAGGTCAGGATTTGGTTCATGGCATGCGATATTAACAAGATTTAGTACAGCAACTGTTTTGGGAATGACCGCCACGCCAAAAAGGTCAGATAACATCAATACCTATGAATATTTTGGGGATCCAGTTTATTCTTACAGTCTTGGACAAGGAATTGATGATGGTTTTCTCGCTCCCTACCGAATTAACAAGATTTACACAAACATAGACAAGGATGGAGGATTATCAATCAAACAAGCTACCGAACAGGGAGCAAAAATCCATGTTCCTGAAGGTCAAGAATTAAAAGAGTGGTATAGAATAAGTGAATTATGGAGAACACTTATTCTCCCAGATCAAACTGAGGCAATTTCAAAACATCTTGCAGAATTGTTGTATACATATGGGGCAGATCAAAAAACTATGGTTTTTTGTGTTACACAAGAACATGCAAGATTAGTAGCAAAACATCTTCAAAATAGCTTCTCTCACTTGGGTTATGATAACTATGCAGTTACAATTACATCAGAAGAAACTGATATTGATCAAGATTTCATAGATTTTCAAGATTCTGAAAAAAAAGTACCTGTTGTTGCAACAACTGTTGATTTACTTTCAACAGGAGTTGATGTACCTTCGGTCAAAAATATTGTATTAATGAAACCAATTGCATCCAAAATAGTGTTTAAACAGATTATTGGCCGAGGGAGCAGAATCGATAAGTTAACTGAAAAATATCAATTTCGAATTATTGATTATTCTAATGCAACCAGATTATTTGATGAGTGGGATAAACCAGAGGAATCAACAATTGCTGAACCTAAAGGAGAAAGAAAGTTTTTCTTAAAGGGAACTATTCTGGACAAAGAAACAGGTTCGCCTATACCGAGAGCTAGAATACTAATACCACTTGGTGTCAATGAGGAAGTAGCAGGTAAGACCGGGGCATTTGGAAAATTTAGGTTTGAAAATTTACCCCAAAATGTGAAGCTAACTGTAATTGCTGAAGATTACCGTAGCTTGACAATGGAAACATTAGCACAGAAAAAAGATTCAATTGATATAGTTATAGAGCTTGAAAGAAAACCAGAAAAAACAAAAGCTGTTGTTATTGAGGGACTGCCAGTTTGGATTGCCGAAGAAACCACTATTGAACTAAACGATGGTAGAGTAGTAAATAAGGCTCAATACACTGAATTTTCAAAAGAACAAGTTCGTAAGAGAGTGATTGATTTGAATGATCTTATTAGAGTGTGGACAAATCAAAGGAAAAGAGAAGAATTTATCAAAGAGTTAATAGAAAATAGCGTCAAGCCCAAAATTCTAGGTTCGATATTGGATGCACAAGATGCAGATCCATTCGACCTATTTGCTCACATTGCATTTGGAACACCACTTATTTCTAGAAATGACAGATCTGAATGGTTTGTAAATAACAAGGATGATTTCATCAAATCCTTTGGAGACTCTGGGAAGAAGATAATTCTTGATTTACTAGAAAAATATAGAATGGATGGAATAGAAAATGTAGTTGACCCTAAGGTATTTGATTTATCTCCATTTGATAAAATGGGTCATGTTATGGGAGTAGCGGAAAAGGTCGGAGGTATTGATAATCTTAAAAAAATTATTTCACAAATAGAATCTGGTTTATACAAAAATGAGTAGAAAAGATCTGTTTAATGATATTTGGAAAGCAGCAGACATCATGCGAAGGGATGATGGTACGAATGGAATTAACGAATACATAGAACAAATCTCATGGATGTTTTTCCTCAAAGTTTTTGAAGATTTAGAAAAAAGATTTGAAGCAGAACATAAACTAAAATCTAAAAAATATTCAAGAATAATACCTGAAAAATATAGTTGGTCTCAATGGACCACAAAAGATGCTAAACAAATTATTAATTTTATAGATGATGAACTTTTTCCATTTTTAGGTAAACTATCAGGTAGCCCTGAAAAAGACACCATAGGGACAATTTTTTCAGAGGTTCAAAGAAACAAAATGAAATCTCCTTTCAATTTAAAAGATGTAATAGACATAATTAATGAAATTAATTTCAACAATGATGAAGACAGTCATGTATTATCGATATTTTATGAAGATCTTTTAGTAAAATTAGGAAAAGAAAGTGGAATCGCAGGAGAGTTTTACACTCCTCGACCAATTGTTAGATTACTAGTTAGGATGATTGATCCAAAATTAAATCCAAAAAACAAAGAAAATACGAGAATATTAGACCCATTTTGTGGTTCATGTGGTTTTATAGTCGAATCATTCAAACACATATTATCAAAAGGCAAAATAACTGTCAGAGATTTAGAAATTTTACAAAGATCTGTTTTTCATGGTTATGAAAAAAAATCTTTACCTTATTTAGTAGGTCTCATGAACTGTATTTTACATGGGCTGATTACTCCAAGTGTAGTTAGGAGAAATTCACTTAATGATAATGTGATGAAATTTGGTTCTGAAGATAAATTTGACTTTGTTTTGACAAATCCTCCGTTTGGGGGAAAAGAAGGAAAACAAATTCAACAAAATTTTCCTGTAAAAATTCAGGCAACAGAACTATTGGCACTACAACAGGTTATGCGTAGACTAAAGATAAATGGAATCTGTGGAATGGTTGTTCCTGAAGGATTAGTACACGGTGGTGAAGCTTTTGCAAAGGTAAAGAAGGATTTACTGGAAAATTATAATGTTAATGCTCTCATAAGTTTGCCATCTGGAGTATTTGCCAATGTAACTGCATCTGGGCAAGGTCCTAAGACTTACCTACTTGTCTTCGAGAAAACTGAACCTACAAAAAAAATTTGGTATTATGAATTACATCCTCCTGGGGGCAAAAGGTATACCAAAATTAACGCCATAACAGATGAAGATTTAGATGATTGTTTTCAAAAATGGCAAAAAAAGGAAATTTCAGAAAACTCATGGATTGTTGATGTAGAAGAAATTGTAAAATTAGGTTATGATATGGTAATCAGACCAAAAAAGAAAAGAGAAGTAATAGAATATACCCATCCTAAAAAATTGTTCATGAGTTTAACTCATATCAATAAACAGATTAATGAGGATTTAGAATGGATTGAAAAATCTATCTCAAAAATTAAATAATATTTTTTAGAAGTGATGAAGAAATATGATAAAATTTATCCATTATAAAATAGCAGATTTTTGTAAAATTGAAAAAGGAAAATTTTCTGCCACAAAAACACCCTCTGGAAAATTTCCTTTGATAGTAACAGCAGAAGAACGTCTTACTTCTAATTCGTTTCAGTTTGATACTGAAGCAGTTTGTATTCCATTGGTATCTTCAACTGGACATGGACACGCATCCATAAAAAGAATACATTATCAAAAGGGGAAGTTTGCCCTTGCAAGTATTCTTGTTGCTTTGATTCCAGATCCGAAAATATGTAGACCAAAATATCTTTTTCATCTATTAAATTTACAAAAAAATGAATATTTAGTTCCTTTAATGCGTGGTTCTGCAAATGTTACTCTCCAATTAAAAGATTTATCAAATTTAGAATTACCTATTCCATCAATTAGTGATCAGGAAAAAATAATTTCAATTATGGAAAGATTACATGAATTAATTTTTAAATCCATTAAACGTGATCAGTTAATTCATTTATTGGAAGAATCTATTTTCATCAATATTTTTGGGGATCCAATTTCTAATCCAAAAAAATGGCAAACTGGCGAACTAAAAAATTATACTAATTTAATTACTAAAGGCGCAACTCCAACTACTTATGGTTTTGACTGGCAAAGTGAAGGAATAATTTTTTTGAGAAGCGAATGCATTACCTTAGATGGTGTAAACCTTCAGGGTTCAAAAATGATCTCAGAGGAAGCTCATCAATTTATGAAAAGGTCTTATATTATACCTAATGATGTTCTAATTAGAATTACGGGCGATGTGGGCACTGCTTGTACATTTCCAGAAAAATTAAAAATAGCAAATATTAATCAACATATTGCCAGAATTAGAATTATAATTCCTGACATCCTACCAGAATATCTTTGTTCTATGTTCAACACAAAATCTTATCTAATTCATTTACGAGGAATTACAAGTGGGGTTACTCATCCTCACTTAAGTCTAAAACAGATTCGGGAATGTAAAATTCCAATACCTCCAAAAAAACTTCAAGAAGATTATGGTTTTATTGTTAAAAAAATAAAATCAGTAGTTAAAAAACAAGACGAGCATTTTGAATTTATTTACAAATTAGTAACTTCTATAACACATGGAACTATTTTGAATGGTGTGTCTTGAAAGATTTATCAAAAAAATAATTGAAGAAAGATTACGAATACAAAAGGAAATAAAGAATTTGTTGACTATAAAACAGGAAAAAAATATCCAAATGAAAATTCATTTGAACCTGAAGAATACTGGAAAAGCCTTGACTTGATTCTAGAGGATTACATTTCACATGAGGAATCAAAATTTGATGGATTAGAAGGAGTTTTGAAGCGAAAGCATCTAGTAATTGACAAAGACTCAATCAAATACATAGGAAAAGAATCAAATGAACTTGAAATTTCTGATATTCTAGGTGTTTCTGAGGAAGATACTTTGGAGTATGTAAATCATCAAAAAAAATTGAAAGTAATTATTGAAAAACTTACTCTAGATGAAGCAGTTAAAGTTGGAATATCAAGACGGATGTATTTCTATATGAAAAAGAAAATTATGAGACAGGGATACCTTAGATTAAAAGAAAAAACATTACAGAAACTTTCAAAATTTGCTTTTAATAATGGAGTTGCGATCTAAATGATAACTATTGAGATGATCTTTTTTGATCATATGGATCCAAGTGAATCAAAAATCCTAAAATACTTATGCCTGAGATTCAACTTGGGGCATGGGGGGGAGTTGGAATAATTAGTTTGGCACAAATTCCTGCCTCTGTACATGTATCAAAAGAAAAACAAATCTTAGAATTAAAATCACAAATTACCAATTGTGCTTTATGTGAAGAATTAGTAAAATCAAGAAATCAGGTGGTGTCAGGATATGGAGATTTTAAAGCTAAAGTTCTCATTATTGGTGAAGCGCCAGGAAGATTTGGTGCTGATATAACAGGTGTACCATTTACTAAAGACAGAAGTGGCGTATTTTTACAAAAAATGTTAAACAAAGTTGGGTTGAATGTATCAGATCCTGAATCAGAAAACCCATCTCTTAAAGGAGTTTTCATTACCAATATAGTGAAATGTAATCCAAGAAAACCTGATGATACAAATCGTTCTCCAACAAATCCTGAAATTAAAAATTGTATGGAATACTTAACAAAAGAAATTGAAATTATAAAACCACAATTAATTGTAACACTTGGTCTTCCAGCCACAAAATTTGTACTAGGTGATGACTTTAATGGAAAGAATTTTGGAAAAATTAAGAAATTACAGAAATTTTCAGTACTTCCACTTTGGCACCCTGCTTTTGTTATTAGAGGGGGAGGTATTCAAAAGATGAATGAGACAAAGTATTTTAAATATTTTCAAAATATCAAGAAAATAATTTCTAAGCTGGAGTAATTTGTAAAAGCGATTTACCATCTCTAGTAATGGAAATCGTTGCACATTTTCTTCTTTTTAGTATTTTTATCAAAGGAAGATACTCCCTCCTCATCATACTAACCATTTTGTCATTTTGATAAATTTGACCTAAATCATTTACTTCACATTTCCCAGTTTCTCCAACGAATTCGTCTAATGGTATCGAAAATGTACTAATGTTAGAAATAAGATTTTGATGAACTTTTTCTAATTTTCTTCCCTCTTGCCCAAGAACCCAACTAATTATGTTAATCCAATTATCTACATTTTTTAAGAAAGGTGAATTTTGAGAGAGTTGATTTGCAAGATCTCTATCTTCAAGTCCTGCCATACAAAGTAAAAGTCCACCTGGATTGTTAACGCCATATTTTAGATAACTTGGCAGAAGATAGTATTCATAATCAATCTGTGGTTTGGAGGAATTCTTCGAATAATTGGCATCAATTAATTTAATGAAGGCTGCATTTATCCATGATAATTCATCTGATACATAACCATACAAAAAATTAGTCAAGTCGTTGAGCGATTTAGTATCTAAGAATCCTTGTTGTTTGGAAATCTCAATTATTGATTTTCCTAATATCCAATTTTTTATTATTTCCATTTTATTTTTAATATTTTGAAGAATCTTTTCACTGAATCTTGGATTTTCTAGCATGCAAAATGAAATTATTTCTTGAATTTGTGACCAGTTTAGAGAACCGTCTTGACGGAATTTTAACAAATTAGGATCTATGTGTTTTGCTTTGTAATCTAATTCCTGACAATGTTTTAGACCAAGACCTGTTTCAGCAAAAACTTTCAATTGAATTCCTTTTAGGTTTGGAATGGTTACAATCCTTTTCATATCATTTGTCAATCGACTGAGAGTTGTCCTGTATTCATCGACATTTGCCTGGTTGTAAAATAATGTAGATTTGAGTAATTCTTGAGAGCTTTCATCCACATTATCTTGTGTAATTTCATTTTTGTAAAATCTAGCTAGAAGGTCAGACTCAATTACTTCGACATCATCCAAATATGTACTGTCATTGATAACACTAAGCATATATTGATAAAATCTAGATTGGAATCTGATGAATTCTTCTTCAGTAAATATTTGATTAAATCCAGAATCCATTAGAATAACATGACCTTCTGTATCTTTTAAGGCACGACCAGCTCTTCCAGCTAAGTTTTGCAACCTCATCCCTTCCATTAAAACCCCACCTTGATACACACTACTAATAATAACAGTTCCAACATTCAAATTCACGCCTTCTGCCAAAGTGCTGGTACAGCATATTACATCTAACTTACCATCTTGCCCCAATTTCTCAATTGTAGATTTTACTGTGTTTGAAAGACTGGCATGATGATAGGCAATTCCCGATTTCAGCATGAGAGGTAAAACACTTTCTGAACTCGTGTATGATTTTACATAATCTGCTGCTTTGTTTAATTCTTTATCAGATTTTTGAGGTAAATTTTGAAAAATTAACTCAGCCATACGCTGTACTTCATCTTTACTATTACAATAAACCAAAACAGGCCCAAGATGTTTTTGATATTTCAAGACTAGCAACATTGTTTCTTGGCGTCTTGTAGCGTTCGGATCTGCAGGTAAGATTGAGTTAATGTGGAATTTATCAACATAAGTTAAATTTCCTTTAAAACCATGTTTTTTCTCCCTCCAAAAAATACCTCTGAATCCCCTTGTGGGGGACCACTCAATGAATGATTTTTCTGAATTCTTTGTACCTAACCATTCCACAAGTTTTACAGCATTATTCTCTGGTATTACAGCGCTAAGTAAAATTATCCGAGAAAAATATCCATACGTTTTCTTAATTCTACTTATCAGAAGTTCTAAACGTAACCCTCTTCCTTCTTCAATGATATTTTGAACTTCATCAAAAATGAATATGCATGAATCTTTAATTCGTTGATCAGTTTGCCTCCAAAGAAGGTCTAGTTTTTCAGGAGTTAAGATAAAAATTCGCGCGTCCTTTGCAATAATATTTTCTAGCTCAGGAATAGCATCGTATTCTCCAGGTAAATGTTTAATTTTCAAACCAAGATCAGGTAAGTATCTATTCATAAATTGAGATACTTCAGAAACCAATGCCCTGTATGGAGTAATGTAAAAACAATTACCAGATTTTTCTAATAGCTGTTTTGCTGCAATAATTGTGGCAACAAGAGTTTTGCCAGAACTTGTTGGCATAATTAGAGAATGATGTCTCTTTGATCCTTTGGAAATAATGTTTTTTAAAGCAATAACTTGACTATCCCACAAGTCAAAAATTGGTTTTTCTTCATTTTTGGTGAATGCTTTAATTATCTGCTCAGGAATTAATGAGGTAAAATTCCATAATGAATTATCTAGTAAGCTTTTAATTGATTTTTCTAGTCTTGATGTAAGCCAGATTAAATAATCATCTTGAGATCTTTGAAAATGATTTCTGGATAACTCCATATGTCGTTTCCAACTTTTGAAACATGATTGTTCACCATCTTTAAGAAATAATAAAGCATCTCTAAGTGAGGACGCTAATTCCAATTGTCCTTGTAAATTGAACTGTAGTTCAATAGAATCAACCTCATCTGGTTTAAGTTTTTCATTAATTTTTTTTATCAGGGCTATAGCTTGATCAAGGGATTTCTTGACATCTCTAGACAAAAAAGAAATAATTAGTGTGATTACCTCGGTGTTAAGATCATTGCTATCATCTGTGGCAGGTTGTTCATATTTACCTGCAGTTACTATAGAATTTGCAGATTTTTTTCCATGAAGATATGCTAAGCTGGAACGTAACCAAAGCTCGTTTCGTTTTGATTGGTCAGGCTCAATTTTTGCTGCATATTCAAATATTGATGCAATAAGAGAAAAACCGCGAATTAAATCATCTTCATTTGCAGTCGTTGAATGATAAAGCTGACTTTCAAGTGGTATTACGATTTGTACTAGTCTTTTTGCTGCATTTTCATCACCTACTTCAGGATTTACCTGTAGAGCTCTGAAAATGTAGAGTTTCTCTAGTGAATCTACTAACTTTTTGAGATTTTCTATTTCATCTTTACCTAAAAAGGAATCTGCAGCTGATTTTACAGATGATGAAATGTAGTTCCCTACTTTTTGCATATCTTACCATACACCTTTTCTACGCACTCTAAAAGTTTCTCCGTTTTTAAAATGATAAAATGTTTGTTATTTTTGTCTGCATTTATTTTTTTAAATTTTCTGATCGCATCATCAGTAGGTTTTAGATTATGATCAATTGTAATAGAGCCAACGTATCTGAAATTATTTTCCTTAATCTGAAATCTTGCCAACGCCTTAACAGCTCTTTCATACAATGTAGGATATTCATTTTTCCACTGCATTTTTGCAGCTTCAATAGCCATAGTCAAATGCGTGTCCCCTGGCTGATTGAACCATGTAACTATGTTATTTCTTTGTGCATCAAAGTTTTTTTGTGTGCCTTTTATTTCCCAAAAATGGACTTGATCTTTTGCTGGATCACCATCAAATATGACTGTTAAGAGATCTAATCCCTGTCTAAATGATTTTGGATTATCTAGAATTAGTTTGTGGTATAAACAATCAGCTTTTTGTATGTCTCTAGCATAAAGGTAGGAAAGAAGTTCGCCAACGTATCCAATTTTTTTGTCAATATCTTTTTCCAGATCACTGACATTTGATTCTAAAGCGTGTTTTGAAATTTCATATAACCTTTTTAATGATTCTAAAACTTTGGTAATTTGTTCTGTTTTTCTAGTTACCTCATTCAATTTTTTTTCTATAGAAGAATAGTCTGGAGAATCAATTGGAAAGTTTGAAAGATATTTTTGTATTATTGACCAACTTAACTGAATTATATTGTGTTCTACACCATTAACATCTGCATAGGTCTCAAATGATAATTCTAAAGAATTAAAATCTAAACGTTTTTTGGTAAATTCTTCTAAAATATAATTTTCCAATCCAGAAGATTGCTTGATTTTTACATCAGAAAAGGAGAACAAACCTTCAAAGACCCTATCTTCTACTTTACAATATTTTCCAAAATTATCAGCCATTGATTATTATTATTGAGGACGGAATTTTGTTTTTTTCGCAATATCATCCCATCTGTTACGCACATCCTTCTCATAATCCACGCTCCAAACACTCCCAGCTAGCAACAGAATAATGAGTAAATCGCAAGTCCAGTTTCTAATATCATCTCCTGGAATTCCAACCATGTGATCTAATTCTTCTGCAGCTTTTTGCATCCACCCACCAAGAACAGTGAGTTTTAACATTAAATTTAGAATTTTTTCCTTTTCATCGTTTACGTTTAATGATGCATACAAATCTGGAGAATTTTCTTTTAGAATATCAGTAAGTTCTGTAATCGAAAGGTCTCTATCAACTTCCAATTTTTCTTTCAGAAATGATTCTAATTCCATATGTAACATTTCTGCAGAATGAAGAACAATAATGAAAGCATCAACTAATGTTTTTTTTATAACAGCCTGATTATGTTCACTACCTGATTTCTCAACAAGTAATTGGGCAAGACGCCCAGAATACTTCCCATAATGTAAAGCATCATGTTTGAATCGTTCTTGATAAGACATATACAAAATGTCTCTGTGATAGTTTTGATCGTGCTTGAATTGTTCGTTTTGTAGGGTTATTAATCGACCCATTTTCTAATCAATTCGTACAAATGTACCTACAAAGTTACAATTTTCACAGTGTTTTAATTGGCACATTTGTCCTTCAATAGTATCTTTACAATTTGTACATTTCCATACATGTGCATATTTAGGAAGTTCGGTTTCTTCTTTTTTTGGAGAATTGGCTGACTCATTCTTTGTCGATTTAGTTTTAACATTTTCAGAGATTTTATTTATCATCATTGAACAAAATCCCCAAAATCCTTGATTGTAAATCCATTATTCCGTTTCCATGTTGGATATTTCTTACCAGAGTTTTCCTTGTTAATATTTTCCAAATTATGTATTTCCTTAATGTATTCATCAGTAATATCTTCTTGTTCATCTAATAATTTTTTTAATTTTTTTGTCATTTGTGGATCTACTTTAACAAAATCACGTGGACCAAATCCTTCAATCTCATCTTCGTGGATATGTTCTGATTTGATTTTACTCCATGTTTTACCTGTAAATGGAATACCATTTTTAACAAAGTGAGTTCGTTTCGCCAAAAGTGCAAAATCTTTGAATTTGTTTGGTTTCCCTCCTCTAATTGGAGTAATACCTGTAGGTACAAATTTGTCTAATTCATAGTACCCAGTAAGGATCCGTTGATTATTTCGTCTTGTAAAAAAGAAAATATACGAATCACCTCTCTCTACCATGTTTTTTCTTGCAGGAGGCATGCAAGTAGAAAACATACCATATGATTTAGTTTCAATATTTGGATCAGATTTATTGTCATATCGCTTTGTTACATCTCTTACAGGAAGTTCGGTTTTTTGATTACTGTAATAATAAGCTAAATGTCCTGTTGGCTCGCTGTTTTTTTCTATTTGTTGCCAAACTACTTTACTTGGAGGCCGTCTTTTAAACATAGGATTCAATTTTATCCTTGCCATTTTAAATATTTGGGTAGAATGAATAATTCCAAAAAAAAATTTTCAAAGAATTTAAAGACAAGGTAACTATGTAATGACCCAATTTTCCATAACATGAAACTTTTTACTTTGAATGAATTATCAAATATTGATTTGGCTGAAAAATTAGAAGGTGGCTTTTTACACATAGCAGATATTATTCACAAACATACTCCTGAACATCCAATTTTTGAAGTTAAAGAGGAATCCTATGAAGACATTTTAAGAAAGCTGCAATCTCAGGAATTAAAGAATGGGGTAGTTATTGACCTACGCTTGGGAGCAGAATATTTTTTATCAGGTGAAAAATATGCTAAAAAACTTTCGGAAGCATATCCCTATCTTACTATAAATTCTGGCGAATTTGCTTTATTGACTACTTACGAAATAATACACGTACCAAAAGATTTGATAGGATTTATCTCAATGAGATTTAGTAAAAAATCTGGAGGATTAATTAACATATCTGGATTTCATGTAGATCCAGGATATAATGGAATTATAATATTCTCTGTGTACAATGCTGGTCCGAAACCGTTAACATTAGAATTTAAAGACGATGTATTTATGATAACTTTTTCAAGAATTAGCAAACCTGTCAATGAACCAATAAAAACTTATCAAAACCAAATGCGTTTAAGTCCAAAACATTGGGCTCATTTAGTAGGCAACCAACCTGTTTCAGTTATGAGTTTAGATACTAGAATAAGCAAGTTAGAAAATTGGAATAAATTAACAGTGGGTTTAGCTATAGCATTGGGGGGAACGATTTTGACTTTAGCATTAACTGCAGTTTTCAATTTTCTACAGTCAACAGGAGATTAACTAAACTCTAAACAAAACCCTTGGGGAAAGATAGTATGGAAACTTACGGCAAGTGCAAAATTTTCCGGCCTTGATATGGTGGGGTTTGGCCATTTGTTTTACTTTTGACACAGGGGATATGGCCTGTAAATGAAACTAACGTACCTGATTTGAGCAAATCTATTGCAAGTATTGATGTTGTAGACAAAATTGAAAAGTTTGTTGGTGGTCCTCTTGAGGCTTGGTGTTATTGATCATTTATTCTTGATGTCTTAAAATAAAAAATGAAAACTTTGATTTAATAAAAAATAAATCAAAAATTAATAACGTAACAGTAAAGGTTTTAACAAACCATGTGGGGGCATAGATTTAAAACAGCTATGTCCCCCGAAGGCCCTCATAAAATTTTTTGATGTATTTTTAAGCTTAACCATAGATTCCCTCTGACATGATAAAACTAGATAGGAAAAAACTGGAATATTTTTGAGGGCCTAGATGTAGACCATAGATTCCCTTTAACAGATTAAAACTTCGAGATCTTTTAACAAAAAGTGAATGCCCTACCTTTGATGGACATCTTATTTTTATACTAATTTTGTAATAATGAAAGCATGAATACTAGACATGATTTTAGGAGGCCTAACTGCTCAAAGACAGAACCTCAAAAGTTTGTGAGACACTCAAATGGAACTTTGTTTTACATGTGTAAAAATTGCAATTATCTTGGAACAATCGAGGATTTTACAGAGACTTTTCGTATCTCTGAAATATCACAATCGCATTGATTATATTTTCTGAAGCCTTTTCTAAGTGAGTTAGTATTTTATCATAATCGGCGATCATAATCTTATCGGTCATAACATTTCTCTGTGTTTTGATGTCTACTATTGCATCCTCTAAACTCCGAAATGCTTCCAGTGTTTTATCCAGTGATTTTGTCACAAGAGTGGTAATTGTTGCATGCTTTTTAATTTGGTGATAATAAGAAAATAAAGTAGGAAATTGTAAGGGTTTCAATCGCCATCGCCGTCATTTCATTTTTGTAGAATCATCGAAAAGATATCAGTACATACAATGCACCTTGATACCATACTGTCTCCGTCCTTATGTTAAACTCATGAGGGCATAAATGTAGACCATTAATTCTCCTGAACAGATTGTGGTAAAAAAACTAGTAATTCTAAATTTGTTAAAAATTAAAAATTACCAACACCAAAATAGAAAACAGAATTTACTTTGATTTTCTATTTGATATTCAGATTGTAGTGAGTAGGCATTGTTTACATTATAATGGATTTTAAACATACATTCATGTTTTGGTCACCTATTGTTAAAACTGGTTCCGATAAAGCGAAGTACAATCAAACAAGAGATGTCGAAGAAATAAAACAGGTAATTAAACAAACTGATAATGTGGATCTGGTCGTGGTAACCAACAAACAATATCTGGAGTGTATAAATGAATTAAGAAAAGTAGCACTGACAAGAACTGATGCAATCAAGTCGCCAATTATGCGATTTCTGCAAATAGAAGAAAAATTAAAAGCTCATTTGCAAAGGGAATCTAAAATTAGATGATAATAGTATGAATATGAATGCTACAATGTTTGAATAATAGTACAACTACTGGGATATGTGAATTTCAAGGAATTTTGGAAGCTCTTACAAGTAGAATTACAACATGAAAAACATTTTTCAACTTTGAAACAAAATAAAAAATTCAAGGGATATTTTGAACGCAAGCTTAATGGAGAATTAATAGTGCGTGTAATTCCAGAATCAGGCAAACTACGAGGTCCAATCCCATCTAATGAGTTTGAAGGAATCTGGGACAGTGCAAGAGGTTTTCCTCGTGAAACACGATTTGTAAACAGACATGGTAGATTAGGATCATATCAAAGAAAAGACGGTAAAATTGGGAATTCTGAGAATGTATCATATATTACAAAACTAATTGATCATATAGTGCAGGATCAGAAATTGGATTAAATGCGGTTCCTTTTTCAAACCACAAGTGTATCGGGTCTTGGTGGATTCTGACCTTGAAAATTTCGATTTATTATTTTGATTTTCTTATTTATAATACCCACATTGGGAAAAACCAATAATACACGTATGTCGTTTACAATCAAGGAACGGTTTGCTTGAGTTAATTTTAATTCTTAGCTAAATTTAACGAATTAATAAGAATTGGAATTATATATCACATGAAACCGGAGACAAGGTTTACGATTATTGCAATCGTAATTATAGTGGGTATTGTTGCCCTAGTTGCTTCTGGTGTAAGTTATCTAGAACCTCAAGAAAGTGTAACTGTCAGGATCCCCCAAGGTACCTCAGTTCCTGATTGTGAAAACGCAAATGCATGTTATGATCCATTTGAAGTAGCAATCCTAGTTGGCGGCGAAGTTGTGTGGATAAATGATGATTCTGAAGCTCATACAGTAACAAGTGGAACAACACAAGGCGGGCCAGATGCATTTTTTGACAGCGGTATATTCATGAAAGGCACCGATTACTATTACCGTTTTGAATCGCCTGGCACATTCAACTATTTCTGCAAGCTTCATCCATGGATGGAGGGTAAGGTTCGCGTAAGCTAAAACATCAGCTTTCCCTAGCTGAAAAAATTACAAAAAACAATTAAAAATTTGTTATAATTTCATTATAATCATAACTTTTTAAAATAATAAGATCATCCTTATATTTTTGATCCAATTTTTACATGGTGGGGTTGGTTATGGTGTGGGCAAATCTCATTGTGCCTTTTACTCTGGAAATAAGATAAAAAAAAGTTCGAGCATTTTTCTTTCAATATTATTATCGTTTATACTATTCATTGGATTTTTCTCTTATAATCTTGCTGAAGCTTTGACAAGCAGTGTAACAGTTTCAAATGCATCTACTGGATCTTCAGTTATAGTAAAAATCACAGTTACCTTGCAAACCGACAAAGGTGATAGGATTGCACCTCCAGCTAAGGACAATGCTGTAATCAAAGTGAATCTTTACGAATATGATCCTTGGCCATTCTCCGATGACCTCATTACCGACACACCAATCTCAATACCGATGAAAATTTCTGGTGGTGGTGGAGGAATAGCTGGTGCAACTGGTTCTGCAACAGCCAGCACCTCTTTCACAGTTCCAGCAGGCAAGGTAAATGATTTACTAGGAGAGTGGCACGAGGGCGAGGAGTTAGAAATTTATGCACAGGTAAAAGACGAGTCTGTCTCAACCATACCTTTTGGTGCTGGGGGACTGTCAGGCTCTGTCAGTGATTATAAGGAATTTGATTTGACAAAGCAGGCAGCATCCATACCTCAAGACTCTAAACAAACAGTCCTTGCTATGACAAATCCTACCCTAGCAATTAGAATGGACAATACGCTGTCTCCGCTTTTTTCAAAGAGCTCTGCTGCAGTAACCAAGAGTTCATCTGGCTTACTGGTAGTGCAGCTAGCAAACATGCCAGCGATGTATCCAAGCGGTCAGAATCCATTTGTTAAGCTTCAGGCTAGGGTGACAGATCTTAACACTAAAAGCTCTGCCATACTGGGAAACTTTTTCACAATTGCTGGCAAGACAACAGATGAAAAGATTCCCTTTACAACAGATTTTGCAGTTCCACAGAATCTACCAATTGATAAAATTGACAAGATTGAAATTCTTGGGGTAACTAACACCGGCGAGACCAAGGTAATAATGGAAGGAAGTATCCAACCATTTTATCAGGAGGCTCCAGTTGCTGAGATTCCAAAGGAGAGAGGGGCTGCAGTAGTGCCAGGACCGCCAATACATGTTCCTGCGTGGTTCAAGTCAAATGCACAATGGTGGTCACAAGGCATAGTCTCAGATACCGAGCTCCTAAACTCAGTTGAAAATCTAATGGACGAGGGGATTCTTCGCATTGGCCAGCTAAAGCCGGTTGCAGCGACAGCACAGCCAAAAACGCAGGAAAATATTCCAGCCTTTGTCAAAAACGTCTTTGAGTGGTGGGCTGACGACCTGGTATCTGATACCGAGGTTGCAAACTCGATATCGTATCTCATTGATCAGAATATAATCAGGTCACAAAAGATAACTGAGAAAAAGACATTACTTGAGCAGATATCTGGAGCTCCACTGCAGCCAGAGATTTTAGAAAAGGTATACGTCACAATGGCATGGAACAAGGTTGCAATGGACCAGCTTCTCAGAATAAAGGACTATGAATCAAAAATTGTCAGTGAATCATTAAAAAATATCTGGGGTGTTTATTCCAACACAGACAACCAAGCAGTTAGAGACAAGGCAGTTTTTCTGCAACAATTATCACCCGTACTAAAGGAGCAGGCAAAAAAATCAGTAGACATTTCAAAAAAGACAAGTTCTCTTGTGGACTCTTTAAGACAGCAGGCAAAGGCAGCTGGCATCACTCCTGAAAGTCTTGAGCTCAAAGCTGCAGCTACTCAAAGTGCAGGCTCGCAAATTAAGACAATAAAAACATCTGAGCAATATGAGGAGGCAGTAAAGAACTTTAACAGGGCAGAAAAAGAGGCAAGTGCCGGCCTAAGAGATGTACTTGGTGATTTGGGATTTGATGAAAGCAAGGTTCCGTCATACAAGCAGATTGCTGCAACTCTAAAGTCGTATGATCCAAAGTTTCTTCCATCAAAAAAAGTCATAACGCCTGAGCTTGGCGGTGCAATTGCATCAGATGATGGCAAGCTGATGATGAGGTTTGTTCCAGGTGCGGTGGCTCAAAACACAATAGTTTCAATTGAAAAAATATCACAGGAAAAGTGGACAAAGGAGATAAAATCAATACAATCACTTGATGCGTTTTACAGGATAAGTCCAGACCAGATAAAGCTGCAAAAGAAGGCAATTCTCAACTGGTTTCTTGCAAAAGATGATCGTATTGCAATTGACTTGCCTGATAATAAACAGGTTGACACGACAGATGCTGATTTGGTAGTAGACACTGATACTTCTGTTGATACTGATGTCTCTACTGATCGTGGAAATTATATGTGTCCTCCCGGTGAGCACAAATTTAAAAACTTTAGAGATGGTCAATGGTATTGCTACCGCTGTGAAATTAGTGGGCAGGATGTGACTCTCGATTTTTATGGTGATGGTTGCACTGTAGGTGATACTGAAGGTATAGGTGATGTCCTTGATGATTTAGTCCATGACGTTAATGGGCCGGACGAAATTGTTGAGGCAACCCCTAAGACAGGTGGAGGTCTAACTGTATCAGCTGGAGTTTTGGAGGTACAAAAAGGAGTTGTAAATGATGACGGTGGAACAAAAACCGAAGATGACTTTACATTCAGCCTTTCTCTCACCGATGAAAAAGGAAATCCAGTAGATTCACTGGACCCCCAAAACAAACAAGGATACCAAACAGACCGAGAGGGATGGCAGTTTACCTTTCATAATCCAAGAGGCTACACAGTTAATGAGGTTCCTGATCCTCAGTATAACACCTATTACATAGGCGACTGCAGCGGTGCAATCACAACTGGAGAAACAAAATACTGCTATATCATAAACGATGACAAGCCACAACTTGGCGGAATAATATATGACATTTTTGAGGATGGGCCATTTGTTACAATTCCTGGTGAGGATGGAGTCATTGTTATTTCTCCTGACATAATTGATTTAGATCTCGATTTAAGGGGTATGTTGTTTGATCTATTACCATTTGGCCCGGGCGGGGGATTTGGTGATATAGAAATCGAAGGACTAGATTATCCTGACTTTATATTAGATTGGTATTGTCCAACAACTATAGATGAACCTAAAACTTGTCCTCAAGAACCTGTGCATGATGGATCCTTTTCGGTAAGAGTGTCCGATGGATGGGTTACTTTTGTTCCAGAAGACATAGACTTGCCCTCCATCCGACATATAGACCTAGAAGAATCAAGCACTATTGAAATTCGACAAGGACTAGATTTACCGCCGTCATACTATCATCCGGCTGACGATGCAGATTACGAAGATGAAGATGAAATACACATGGATATTTTACTAAATAGAATTGGATTAATGCCAAATGTCCCAGTTTACTTTGAGGAAGGCACCATTCCCTCTATAGTCATTACTGGGGAAGAACTTGTTATCCCAATTCTTCCAATTGATGGCTACAAAATGAGCCCCGAACTTATTGAGTTGGATATAGATCCACTTGTTAGTACCGGTCAACTGGAACTAGAAGGTTTTGTGGTTGGCCCCTTTGATGGTCCAGAAACTCCAACACAACCTATACCAAACCCCATACTCACGGAAGCAGAAATCTATTTTGACAAGACAGGCTACGTTTCTGGTGAGAATTTGCTGTTCCAGATTGTCACAAACGATGATAACATCAATACAGATAAAATCGATAGCATCAAGGCTACCATAAAGTCTACATCCGATCCTGTTGGTTTGACAGTTACTCTGATAGAGACTTCATACAATACTGGAATATTTTCCGCAACCGTTTCACTTACCAATCAGGCAAGTTCGGGCACAAAACTAAAGGTATCACCAGGCGATACAGTAACTGTAACGTATCTTGACCAAACAACCCCATCTGGTGCTCCAGCGAACATGGTGGGTACAGTTAAGATTTCTGTAACACCACCTCCACCTCCTTCCCCTGTCAGTCTGGGTGTTACTCCTAGTCCTTCATCAGCATCATTTACACATGGGATTGGCTCAACTTCTTGTCCGCAATCAATTGGAACCATATCATTTAATTCAAACATGGCTGGCACTCTCACACTAATTACAGTACCTGGATGGCTAAGTGTCTCTATCTCTGGAAATACTGCAGGCCTCAGCTTTAACTGCAACATTGTCTCCCCCACAACACAGACTCTGAGCGGAACTGCAACCTTCCAGTATACCGCTACAGACGGGCAAACAAAACTCATTTCCATACCAGTCACAGGTCAGGTAAACGCAGCTCAGCAAGCACTCCAGACAGTAACCTTTCCGCCAGTCCAGTTTACTCACCTAATTTTCACAACAGCGTGTCCGCAGTGGGTAAGTGAGAGCTCTTCACAGGATGCACAGGGAAATCCCATACCATATACTCTTGTATCAAAGCCGTCATGGCTTGATGTGTCAGTCGGAAATAAGGCTACAATATTCTTTAACTGCAATATAGCTACAGAGACAACACAAACATTAACAGGCGAGGTAAAACTTTCTTCTATAATCCAAGGACAGACGCAGTATACAATTATACCAGTTGTTGGCAACATTATAGCTCCATAGTTGTAAATAAAAAATTCTGAATTATCGTGTAACAAGAAAAATGCAGTTATGCTAGAATCTATCTGAAAAATATCTGAAAACGTTTATGAAGACTCACAAAAACACCAGAAAAAAATCCGATTGTCAGTACGATCAGGACAATATGACCAAACTCTGGCACTACAATTGCCTTACTTGTCTGATATAGTCCTGCTGCATCAGCCTCAACTATGTATATTCCATCCACTGCAAACGAATCATCGATTTCAAATTCTGTTTCAAAAGTAAAGTCAGGTTGAGGTATAATTGTGTCAGCTGCTACTTCATTTCCACTCCCATTGTAAACAATAATGTTGATTCCTTTTGTGTATGCAACCTCTGCAAGACAACCATATACGCTGATCTTGTCTTCTCTTTGGTAATTTTCCTTGTCTGTAAAAACCTCGATTGGGTTTTCATTTGACACAGAACCACAAAGCTGTCCGAACCTTGAAAATTTTACTTCAACGGTTTCTTCGTGCGAACCTGCAACCACACTTATCCAGAGATTATAGTCAAGCAGTAAATCCTTTGTTGAAATTTGGTGGCTAAAAGTTCCGTCAGGATTGGCTTTAATTACAGTTGATAAAAGTATTTTATTGTCTCCATTTTCCCCTACAATACCTCCAGCTGATAGGTAGAGATCCTCATGCTTAATGTCCTCAGAAAGACAGCCTGAGACCAGAACTGTATCGCCTTTTGAATAGTGAATCCTGTCAGTTGTTACCACCATTGTATCTTTTGTCTCACATGTTGATACATTTGATTCAGAAAATGAAAATGGAATGATGGAAAAAATAACGATAAGAGAAATGGCAGCTACATTCATGTCATTAGTACGAAATGAAATAGATAAAGTTGATTCAAAGATCTGGGTCTAAAATAAGACCAAACTACGTACATGGTCCCTCTAGATTAGAACCTAAATTAAAAATAATATACATAGTTGCAGGATACACATGTCGATTTCACGAGAACAATTTCATGAGATCGGAGAATCGAAACTAAGAAAGTACGAAAAATGGATAGCAGAAAATCCGGAGAAACTCACAAGAGAGCAGCTAAAAGACGCAGTGGAATGGTGGCGTAATGAATTAAATGAAGACCATCTCCGATTAGAAAAAATTTCTGAGGATCATCCTGTAACCTTTACGGCTGGACTAAGCAATATTGCAGTCACAAGCATGTTGTATGGTATAGTAGAATTCTATTACATCAAAAAACTGGAGGGTGACCTTGCAAGGAAGAGAAAAACTAGGAACTCAAACAGAATAGGCAAAAAAGCGTACCTATATAAGAAAAGAGTTTAGAGATTAGTCATCATTAGCGAGATCATCTAAAAGTTTAGAGTATTTCTCGATAATTTTATCATTGATTTTCTTAACTTCTGGGTTCATAATGGTTTAATTCTTTTTGAAATATAAAAAGACAACTGATACAAAATATCTTGATTTAAGGTAAGCATTTGTTTTTTGATCTCACTTAACATGCCTCTTAGTTCTAAATTCTCATCTTCTGGATCAATATCTAACTCATACCCATTATCTTCAAGAAATCTACCTGCTGCAATAATCCCAGTTCTTCTATTAGCATCATTGAATGGTTGGGCCCAGGGAATCGCTCCCATTATACACGCTGCTGTTTTAGCCAAATTGTCTACTCTATTTCCAGAATTACTAAGACAGTTTATTTCTGAGAATACACAAGCAAGATTTTCAGGATATACTTCAAACACTACTTGTTTGCCAGTTTTTTTCTTATATCTTATGAGCTCTTGTTCATTAGTTTCAATTAGATACTGTTCATCAAGATTCATTGCCATATCATTATTTGATGCCACGATATTTTCCTTAGATGATGAGATTTAAGGCTTGAACCTTTTTGAAATAAATTACAACCCTGACTTGGTTTTAACCTAAATGGTCTAAGCCAGAAAGGGAATAAAAACAAACCAGGCAAAAAAGCGTACCTATAATCGTTTAGAGGTAAAATGTGCCAAAACCAAACATTTTCGAAAAATTCCCATTTTCTAACAATAAATTGAAAATAAAATCAAGATTTCTTTTAAAACCTACATTTATTACCTCACCTGAAAA
>Ga0187892_10003032_pt1 | contig 31723 bp, 25 predicted proteins | sample MA1701073metaG_FD_139345 | JGI IMG/M metagenome (GOLD analysis project Ga0187892, IMG submission 139345) | Bio-ooze microbial communities from a basaltic lava cave in the Kipuka Kanohina Cave System on the Island of Hawaii, USA - MA170107-3 metaG ...
ACTGCAGAGCGTGCCGCTCGCGACGCCGTCGGGCGCTGTGATGCCGCTCGGCGACCTGATGAGCATCGAGACCAAAGTCGGTCCGGGCGGCATGCGCCGCGTCGATCGCAAGCGCACCGTGTCGCTCGGCATCTCGCCGCCGAAAAAGATGTCCCTTGAGGAAGCGATCGAGATCCTCAAGAACGACGTCGAACCGACGCTCAAGGGAATGCTTCCGGCCGACGGCAGCATCCGCTACGGCGGCAGTGCCGACAGCCTGAGCACCGCCGTCGGCAACATGGGCCAGAACTTCGCGCTCGCGATCCTGATCCTGTTCATGATCATGGCGGCGATGTTTCGCTCCTTGCGCGATGCCTCGTACGTCGTCCTGACCATCCCGCTCGCCACCGTCGGTGGCGTGCTGGCGCTGCGCGCGTTGAAGTTCGTGAGCCTGGACCTCCTCACCATGATCGGCTTCGTGATCATGATGGGTCTGGTCGTGAACAATGCGATCCTGCTCGTGGACAAGACGCGCGAAGCAGAGCGCGAAGGGAAATCGCGGCGCGACGCCGTCATCGACGCGATCTCGATGCGCATCCGGCCTATCCTCTCCACGACTGCCGTGTCGCTGGTGGGCATGCTGCCCCTCGCCGTGGTGCCTGGGCCTGGCAGCACGCTGTATCGTGGCATCGGCACCGTCATCGTCGGCGGCATGCTGGTGAGCACCGTCTTTACGCTCGTCCTGCTGCCGGCCCTGCTGCGTCTCGGCGAGCGCGAGCCCGGCGACGCCGTCGTCGATGAAGCGCCGCCGCGCCGCCAGCCGCAGCTGGAGCGCGTGGCGTGAACCGCATTTCACACAGGAATATCGTCATGCAGAAACGGGCCATGCACAGTCCGCTCGCCCTCAGGTCCGCGGTGAAGAAACTCGCGGTGCCCGCCTCGGCTGTCGCCCTGCTCACCCTCCTCGCCTGCGCAGTGGCGCTCCTCGCCTTCGGCGGCAGCGCACGTGCCCAGGGCGAAGCGGAAGGTCCACCGCCGCCGGTGGTGAAGGTCGGCAAGGCGACCAAGCAGTCGATCGCGCCGACCATGTCCGCGACGGGCACGGTCGTCAGTCGCAACGATGCGCGCATCGCCGCCGAGACGCCGGGGCGCCTGGTGTGGGTGGCGGAGCCGGGCACGTACATCGAGCGCGGCGGCGTGATTGCGCGCGTCGACGAGGCGGCACTGAAACTGCGTCTGCGCGACAACGATGCGACGGTCGCGAGGCTCGAGGCCAATCACAAGTACCTCGACTCGCAGGTGACGCGCTTCGAGCGCTTGATCGAGCAGAAGATCGCCTCGCAGTCGCAGCTCGACGAGTCGGTCGCCCAGCGCGACATGACCGCGCAGGAACTGAACCAGGCGCGCGTGGCGCGCGACCAGACGCTGCACGACCTGGACCGCGCCCGCGTGACGGCGCCGTTCGCCGGCCAGGTGGTCGAACGCCTGCGCCAGCCCGGCGAGTTCGTGGCGGAGGGCGGCGAAGTCGCCCGCCTGGTCGACACGCGGCACATCGAGGTGCGCGCCCAGGCCCCGATGCAGGTCGCCGCGTTCATTGCCAAGGGCCGTGAAGTGAAGGTCGTGGACCGCGCGGCGCGCGAGATCCGCTCGCCCATCCGCGCCGTGATCCCGGTCGGCGACGAGCGCTCCCGGCAGATGGAGGTGCGCATCGCCCTGCCCGATGGCCTCTGGCCGATTGGTTCGCCGGTGAGCGTGGAGCTGCCGACCAGCCAGCCGATGAGCGTGATGGCCGTGCCGCGCGATGCCGTCATCCTGCGCCAGGACGAGGCGTACATTCTGCGCGTCACGCCCGGCAGCAAGGTCGAGCGCGTACCCGTGAGCACGGGCGTCGGCAGCGGCGGACTGGTGGAAGTGAAGGGTCCGGTGTCAGCGGGAGACCGCGTGGTCATCCGCGGCGGCGAGCGCCTGCAGCCGGGTCAGGCAGTCAGCGTAGTCGCGGAATCATAGCTAGATCGGTACCGATAACTAAATCGGTACCGGACTCCGCTTTAGTTATTCACGTTTCGCTACCGTCCGAGGCGCGATGCTGACGCGCACCAAACGTGAATAACTAAACGCGAGTCCGGTACCGTCTTGAGGGGTGAGACGTCCGCAGGCGCGCGACCTTCGGCGGCTCGCGTTCCTGCGAACGTCTCAGAGACGTGTCAGAGCCTCACTCCGGGCTCTCACTTGCGCTTCAGGGACGCCGGCACCAGCCGGCCGAACCAGGAGCGCTTGATCTGGGTGGAGCTGCCGTCATAGTCGGCGCTGCGATTGTGCCCGCTGGCCCATTCGCGCCAGCGCTCACTCACCCGGTCGCTTCCGATGAAGCTGTGGTCGCCCTTCCGTGGCCGAAACCGCGATCCACTGTTACCCATGTCGCTGCCCTCCGCGGGCGAGGCCGCCGTAGCGTCCTCATCTAGCACTCGAGCATGTGTCGTAAGCCTAGTCGGCATGAGCTGAACCGTTCTTGAACGCACGCCTCGCACCATCGGGCCGGGGCGTGACGATTCGCACATGTCGGACGCAGTGTGCTCGCGAGCCCAGCTGCCGCCCATGAGGGTCCACGCTGGGTGCATCTACGACTAACCCCTAACCGCGGCAAACCGTGAAGCTGCGCACAGGGATGTGGCCAGACAGTGGGCTTTTTACCACTTGGAAAAAGGGGCCAGCCACCTATTCAACCGGTGCTCTGCAGGCCCTGGGCGATGCCGGAAATCGTGGCCAGCAGCGCGTCGAAGAGCTCCGTATCGCGGCGCCCGGAGCTTCTCCAGCGGTTCAGCAGGTCGATCTGCATGAGGTGCATGGGATCGACGTACGGGTTGCGCAGCATGATCGCCCGCTGCAGTGTGGCCTCCCGGTCGAGGAGCTGTGCCTGTTCCTTGATCGCGAGCACGAGCTCGACCGCGAGCTCGAATTCGCTCTTCACGGGCTCGAACAGGCGACGCAGCGGCGCCGGGGCCAGGTCGTCGTACCGGGCTGCGATCTCCAGGTCCGACCGCGCGAGCATCGCCTCGACGTCGTCGATGAGGGCACCGAAGAAAAACCAGCGCGAGCGCATTTCGCGCAGGCGTTCCAGCCCGAACTCGGAGGCCGCTGCCTCGAGCCCGCTGCCGACGCCATACCAGCCCGGCAACATGGCGCGGGTCTGCGTCCACGCAAACACCCAGGGAATCGCGCGCAGGTGCGCGAGGCCCTCGCGTTCGCCGCGCGACACCGGCCGACTGCCGATCTGCATGCGCTCGATGGCGTCGATCGGTGTCACCGCGCGGAACCAGGCATGAAAGTCCGGCTCGTCGTAAACGAGAGTGCGATAGGCCTGCCGGCTGGAGCGGGCGATCAGCGCCGCGGCCTCGTTGAAACGCGTGTCGTGCATGTCGCGCGCGTCCTGCAATCCACCCGCGCCAGGTCGCGAGGCAATCGCCAGGGCGCTGAATGCGCGCTCGAGGCTGCGCATCGCGATCGGCCGCAGCCCGTAGCTCTGGTTGACGACCTCGCCCTGCTCCGTCACGCGCAGCCGGCCCGTCACCGCGCCCGGCGGCGCGCTCTTGACCAGCGCATCGATGCGCCCGCCACCGCGGCTGATCGTGCCGCCGCGACCGTGAAAGATGGTCAGCCGGACCTTCTTGCCCTTTACCGACTCCACCAGCTCCGCCTGGGCGCATTGTGTCGCCCAGCGCGATGCGGCCAGGCCGCTCTCCTTGTTGCTGTCGGAGTAGCCGAGCAGCACGACCTGCTGGTTGCCGCGCGCGGCGAGGTGGCGGCAATAGCTTTCGTCCTCGAGCAGGCCACGCAGGACTGCACCGCTCTGCTGCAACGAGTCGACGGACTCGAACAGCGGCGCAATGTCGAGCGGCACCTCGCCGCTCTGGCGGTCGATCATTTCCGCCCAGCGTGCCAGGACCAGCACCGCCAGCACGTCGTCGATGCCTGTCGCACCGCTGATGATGTAGCTACCGATGGCGTCGCGCCCGTACTTGTGCCGGCAATGCTGTAGCGCTTCGAAGACCCACAGCGTGCGCTTGCCGACCGCGTCGAGCGTGGCGATCGGCCCCTGATCCTTGATCAGCGCCTCGCGCAGCCGCTGCGTACGCTCCGCCGACGGCCGCTGCATCCAGTGCTCATCGTCGAGGCCCTGCGCGAGGACTGCGTGGTGCACCTCGGTATGCTGGCGCACGTCGAGCGTCGCCAGGTGAAAACCGAAAGTCGCCAGTCGCCGCTGCAGCCGGCGCACGGAATGCAGCCCGGCGTTGCAGCCGCGGGTCGCGACCAGGCTGTCGGCGAGCAGCGCGACGTCGCCGGCGAAGGTCGTGGCGTTGTCGTAGTGATTCGGCTTGCCGTCGTAGGTGTTGCGCAGGCGCTCGGCGACCTGCCCGAGGAATACGCGGTACGGCATGCGATCGTGGCGCGCCGGCGTCGTGAGCTGCGCGGCGGGCAGGAGCGTTGCGTATTCCTCGATTCGCTTCTGCAGAGCCGGGGTGATCGTCACGCGACTCGCGCTCTGGCTGAGGCGGGCCGCGATCTTCTGCACCTCGCTGAAGTACGTCGACACGATGAGCTGGTGCTGGCGCGCCAGCGTCTCGCGAATGGTCTTGGCGTGCACGTCGGGATTGCCGTCCATGTCGCCGCCGACCCAGCTGCCGAAATCCAGGATGACCGGCACGTGCACGGACCCCGGCGCGGCACCGAAAACCTTCTCGAGCGCGCCTTCGATCTCTTCGTAGAACGCGGGCACGATGCGATAGAGAATCTCCACGAGATGAAAGAGCACGTGCTCGCGTTCGTCGGCGACGGTGAGGCGCTGACGCGGGTGCTCCTCGGTCTGCCAGCCGATCGTGATCTGCTCGCGGATGCGCCCCCAGACGCCGCGCTGTTCCTGCGGCGTCAACGTGGGGTCCATGCGCATCAGCAGGAGTTGGGCGATGCGCTGTTGCATGCGCAGCGTCGTACGGCGCGTGGCTTCACTGGGATGAGCGGTGAACACCGGCTCGATGCGCAGCTGCGCGAGCAGTTGCACGACCTCGTCCAGGGTAACCTGCTGCGCCTTGAGCCGGCCCAGCGCGTCCTGCACGCCGCCGGGCTGCGGTGCGATCTCGCTGACGAAGTACTGGCGGCGTCGGCGGATGCGGTGCACCTTCTCCGCGAGATTCACCACCTGGAACCAGGTCGAGAATGCCCGCGCCAGGTCGCGGGCCAGTGCGGGAGCGCGTTCGCGCGTGCGGACCTGCAGCTTGAGCGCGCCTTCGGGGTGGCCTTCGCGCCGCCGGATCGCGGCCTTGCGGTCCCCCTCCACCAGCTCGAACAGCTTCTCGCCGCCCTGCTCGCGCAGGACTTCGCCCACGAGCGCGCCGAGCTCGTGCACGTCTTCGCGGAGCGCTTCGTCCTTCGCCGGAAACTGGATGTCGTGCCGCTGCATGCCTGAGCGGCGAACCGCGCCGCACCCCGAAGCGGCGAATTCTACTACGCCCCTGCGCCGGCGCACGCGGGCCGTGCAAGTCGCGCGACGGTGCGGTAGCGTGTGCGCCATTTTCCGCCGGAGGCTTTCGCACCATGTCGCGTCCTCAGCTCGGTACTGCACTGCTGTGTTTCTTTCTTGCGGCGGCGACCTGTGCGACCGAGGAACGGGCGGCGCAGTCCGGTGGCGGGTCCATCAGGAGCGCCTCTCTGGTGTTCACCAACGCGAACGTGCACACGCTCGACGGCCAGCGCCCGCATGCCACCGCCATCTGTATCGACGGCAAACGCATCCTGCGCGTGGGCTCCGACGAGGAGGCGCGCGCGTGCGTCGGCAAGGACACGCGTGTCGTCGACCTGCGCGGCGCCACCGTGGTCCCGGGATGGGTCGATGCCCACTACCACCTGAGCGGCGTCGGCTGGCGCGAAATGCGCCTGAACCTCGAAGGCACGCCGAGCGCAGCGGCGTTGGCGGCCGCTGTCGCGGAGCGCGTCGCACGCGCGGAATCCGACGAGTGGATCGTGGGTCGCGGCTGGATCGAAACGCATTGGCAGCCGGCGCAGTTTCCCACGCGCGCCGTCATCGACGCGGTCTCGCCTCGCAACCCCGTGATCCTCGAGCGCGCCGACGGCCACGCCTCGCTCGCCAACAGCATTGCCCTGCGGCTCGCGGGTATCGACGAGCGCACGCCGGATCCTGCCGGCGGGCGCATCCTGCGCGACGAGAGCGGCTCGCCCACCGGCATGCTGATCGATCGTGCGGCCGAGCTGGTCGAGAAGGTGATTCCGGCGCCGAGCGAGCGCGAAGAGCTGATGGCGCTGCGACTCGCGGCCGAACGCAGCCAGCGCCTGGGCCTGACGATGATCCACGACGCCGGACGCACCGGCCAGGACGAGCTGTCCGACTGGCGCGAGATCGACCGGCTGCGCCAGCTCTACCGCGAGAAACGCATCAAGCTGCGCGTGTACAAGTCGATCGTCGGCCCGGGCGCGGGAGCGCGACGCCTACTCGCCAAGGGGCCCGTCGTCGGCGAGGCCGGCGGGCGCCTCACGATCCGCGCCATCAAGATGCAGATCGACGGCGCGCTGGGCTCGCGCGGCGCCGCGCTGCTCGAGCCTTACTCCGACGAGCCCGGGACGCGAGGCCTGTTCCGCCTCACCGACAGCCAGGTGCGTCCTGTGCTCGAGGAAGCGTTGCGCCGGGGCATCCAGGTGGAAACGCACGCCATCGGCGATCACGGCAACCGGCACACACTCGACCTCTACGAACGAGCCTTCGCGCGCGTACCGGCGAGTGCTCGTGCCACGGTGCAACCGCGCTGGCGCATCGAGCATGCGCAGGTGGTGCATCCGGACGACATGCCGCGCTTCGCCGCTCTCGGCGTGATCCCGTCCATGCAACCCTCGCACGCCATCAGCGATCTTTACTTCGCGCCCAGCCGCCTCGGCCAGGAACGCCTCGCCCATGCCTACACATGGCGCAGCTTCGTCGACCTGGGCGTTCCGGTACCCGGCGGCTCCGACGCGCCGGTCGAGCGCGGCGAGCCGATGATCGAGTTCTACGCAGCGGTGGCGCGCAAGGATCTGCAGGGCCGCTCGGGCGAAGGATGGCATCCCGAGCAGGCGGTCGAGCGCCTCGACGCGCTGCGAATGTTCACCGCCTGGCCGGCGTACGCCGCGTTCATGGAAAAGGACCTCGGCAGCATCGAGGCCGGCAAGCTCGCCGACCTCACGATCCTCCCGGCGGACATCCTGAAGATTCCTCCGCCGCAGATCCTCGAAACGCGCACCGTCATGACCGTCATCGGCGGTGAGATCGTGCACGTCGAGTAGAGCAGAGGTACCGGACTTCCGTTTAGTTATTCACTTGGTTATTCATGTCCGGTCGTGCAGCTGCCTGCGCTGCTGTGATCGGGTGTGAATAACGAAATGAATAACTAAATGAATAACTAAACGGAAGTCCGGTACCAATCTTTGAATCCGCGCGTAGCGCGCGCGCGTAGTTCTCCGCACGCCGAGAAGGCGCATCAGCAACACAGGAGAACGACATGCACACGAAGAAGGGCCTGCGGCCAGGCGTCGCCCTGCTCGCCATCCTCATGGCGACCGGATCGACGGCCGCGCTCGCGGGCGAGCGCAACGACTGCGCGGGGGGTCAGGGCACGGGACGCAATCGTCTGGACGTGGTGGCGCTCACCGCGGACGGGCAGCTGTTGTGCTTCGACGAGCGGCGTCCGCGCCGGGCGCGCGAGATCGGCTACGTGAACGGCCTCACCGGCGGCGACACCTCGCTCATCGGCATCGACTTTCGCGTCCAGACCGGCGCTCTGTATGGCGTCGGCAACGCGGGCGGCGTCTACGTGCTCGACACGTCGAACGCCACCGCCACCCTCATCAGCCGCCTGACGGTGGCGCTGAGCGGCCAGACCTTCGGCGTGGATTTCAATCCCGCCGCCGATCGCCTGCGCGTGGTGAGCGACAACGGCCAGGACCTGCGGCACAACATCAACGCGGGCGGCACGACCATCGAGGATGGCTTGCTCAACTACGTCGCGGGCACGCCGGCGGCCGGTATTACCGCGGCCGCGTACACCAACAACGATCTCGACGCGACCACCGCGACCACGCTGTTCGACCTCGACTCGACGCTCGACCAGATTGCGATCCAGTCGCCGCCGAACAACGGTTCCCTGGTGGCCACCGGCAAGCTGAATGAAGACACGGGCGCGCCGGCCGGCTTCGACATCTACAGCTTCGTGTACCAGGGCCGCACGTACGCCAACCGTGCGCTCGGAGTTCTCAACGTCGGCGGCGAAACCTGCCTGTACCGCATCGATCTGCTCACGGGCAATGCGACGTACGCGGGCTCGTTCAGCGCCAACGTGGTGGACCTCGCGATTCCGCTGAATCAGTAAGACGACGCAGCAAGCGAACGCACGCCGCGGCGGCTTCGCCAGCCGTCGCGGCGCGCAGCGCGGCCGGCTTACTGGTTGAGGAGCACCGTGGTGTCGTGCCGGTCGAACCCCTGCAGGGTGCGCCGGTAAGCGCTGGTGACGAGGCGCTCGGCGGCCTTGTCGGCGCGGGTCGACAGAAGCATGCGGATCATCACGTCGTCACCCGGTCGCGAGCTGTCCTCGCCGAGGATCTGGTAGGCGACGCGACTGATGCGATGCTGCAGCTCGTTGATGAATCGCAGGTGCGCCGCGTCCGTCACCTGCTCGGCTCCCGGTCCGTACGTGGCTTTCGCCTCTTCCGCGAGCTCGTGGACCAGGAGCGTGAGAAAGCGCGCCTTGTCGATGGTGGTCAGCTCGCCGAAATACTCGATCTCGGACTGGACGTTCATGAAGCGAGTATAGCCCGAGACCTCGCGGGGCTGGCGCGCCCGGCGTGGACCGGCACGCCAGATCCCGACGGGCGGGCAGCGCTGCCGGACCGGCGGTGGTCACGGCTGGCGGGGTCAGGCACCTTTTCTCGCAAGACTCGAAAGGCGCCGGACTCGCTACGCCGGGAAGAAATCAATCGGCTTGGTGGTGGTCACCGCTTCGACATCCTTCTCGTCGAAGCGGAAGAGCTTCACGCGCGCCACGAGCTTGCGTTCCAGCTCCGGATCGTTCAGCTCGCTGGAGATGACGCGACAGCTGGTCACTTCGCCCCACGGCGCGATGGTCAGCTCCAGGACGATCTTGCCCTGCAGCGCCGGCGTGTCGCGCAACGCACGGTTGTAGAGCGCGTAGATCGCGCCCTTGTTGCGATCGAATACCAGCTCGATCTCCTCGCGGCTGCGCGATGCCTTCTGGCCGCTGCCGCTGCGCACCGCCCTGGGATCGTTGCCGCCGATTCCGCCGGTGACCTGCGTGGTGCTGCGGCCGGCGAGGCCGCCGCCGCCACCGCCGAAGCCGCGGCTGAGCTGCGCGGTGTTGATGCCGCCACTGCCGCTGCCCACACGCGAAGTGATCAGGGAACGCTGCGACAGGTCGCCCGCGCGCGCCGCGTCCGTGAGCGGCCGGTTGGCGGTCGCAATGTCGACCAGGCGGCTGTCGCGCAGGTCAGCGAGCTCGTCCTTGAACGGCAGCAGGCCCGCCATCTGCGCCTTGCGGCGCGCTTCGTCCGGGCGCGGCTCCGGTTTGGGTTCGGGCTTGGGCTGCTCCACCTTCTTTTCCTCCGGCTTCTTCTCCTCCTTGGGAGGCGGAGGCGGCGGAGGTGGCTTTTTCTGCTCGAGCATGAGCTTGGCGAGACGCGGCGGGACTTCTTCCACGTCCGCCGACTCGCGCTCCGGCACCGGCAACAGCGGGATGATCAGCATCAGCAGGCCGAACGAAATCAGCACCGCGAGCAGGATCTTGCGATATCGCCGTGACTCCTCCTCGGAGTCTGCCCACGGCAGATCGTATTCGCGATAGAACTGGTTGTAAGGAGTCACGTGCCGTTGCTCCTTACTTACCCATGGCCTGAGCGACGCTCACGGGCTTGTCCCGCTGCAGCACAGCGAGCGAGATGCGCCCGAAATTCGCGTCTGTACAGGTCGCCATGACCTTCTTGAGCACTTCGTACGGCACGACCTTGTCGCCCATGATCGTCAGCTCGCGCGACTCGATGTCGCGCTCGATCACGGCACGCGGCATGGCCACGGTCGGGCGTTCGAGCGCGGCCTTGAGCTGCGGGATGATGGTCGGGCTCGCCTTCACGTCTGCGACGCTCATCAGCGGCTCGCCCTGCACCAGCACCTGGGTCGGCGTCACCATCACCACGACCGTCTCGCGCGGTTTCACCTCCGCGACGGACTCGGGGATCTCGATGCCCTTAGTGTTCTGCAGCACCTCGACCTCGGTCGAGTACACCAGCAGGAACGACACCATCACGCTGAGGATGTCGATCATCGGGATGAGGTTGAGCGCGACACCGGCGCGGTTGCGCTCCTGGTGCACGATCATGCGCTTGGCGCGATTCGACAGTCTCATGTCGGCGCGTCTCCAATCGAAATCTCGGGGAACAACTCCGCCTGCACCGATCGCCCGTCCTGCTCCTGCTCCACGACACGCACGGTGTCCATCACCTGCACCATGGTGTCGTAGGGAACGTCGGGTTCCAGCAGGATCGTCGCGTCGAGCTTGTCGGGATAGCGTTCCTTGACCCGTTGCAGGTACTCGGAAAGCTTGGTGAGCTCATAGCCCTGGGCGCCGTTCGCAAACTCGGTGAGGAGACCCGAGCCGCGGTCGGCGACCTGGAGCTTTTCCTTGCGCACCACGATTTCCAGCTGCAGCGTCGGCGGCGGCGGCGTGCTCTCGTTCTGCGCCGTCGGCAGGTTCAGCTCCAGCACCACGGTGCGGTAGAACACCGCGGTCATGAGCAGGAACGTCACCAGGACGGTGAAGATGTCGATCATCGGCACGAGGTTCATCTCCTCGCCCTGGCCGCGTCGCAGCCGGCGAATGAGTCGATTACGTGCCTGTCGTGTCGAGAACATGCTGGGCGCCTCGTCTGTGGCGTGGCAATCCGCTATGCAGCTTCAGCTCGCGGCTCTAGGCCGCGGCCGGCTCGCCGCCGCGACGCTCGGTGATGCTGTTGAGGAACTTCACCGACGCCATTTCCAGGCTGTCGACCAGCTCCGTGGTCTTGGTCTGCAGCACCGCGTGGATGATGACCAGCGGCACCGCCACCATCAGGCCGAACGCGGTGCAGTTCATCGCCACCGAGATCGAGGCCGACAGCAGGTTGGCTTTCTCGGCCGGGTTCACCGTCGCGACCGCGCCGAAGGCCGCGATCAGACCGATGACGGTGCCGAGCAGGCCGAGCAGCGTCGCCATGTTGGCGAAGGTGCCGAGATAGTGCGTGCGCTTCTCGAGGCGCGGCACGATCTCCATCAGGCTCTCCTCCATCGCCTTCTCGATGTCATCGCGCCGGCGCGCGGACTGGATGCGGGCGAGGCCGTAGTTGAGGATGGTGCCGATGGCCGCGTCCGACTTGGACGTGAGCGCCACCGCGCGTTTGAAATCGCCCTGGGCCAGCAGCGGCGTCAGGTCGTTCCACAGACTGCGGTTCTTGAGCGCGACGATCGTCAGGTACACGTAGCGCTCGATGGCGATGGCCAGGCCGATCGCGCCGACGATCGCGATCGGATACATGAATTCGCCGCCTCCCTGGAAGAAGCGGACGACCACTGAATAGAACTCCATGACTCTCTCTCCTCCTCGAAGAAACCCTTTGGTGATGGGACGGGTTTGCTGTGACTGTGGTGACTATGGACTCAACGTTGCGGCGGCTGCGGCTGCGGCTGCGGCTGCGCCGCCGGCTTCTGTGCGGGCTCGGCGGCGCCGCCGGCGGGCGTCGCTTCGAGCTTGGTGAAATAGTCGGTCTGGCGCTTGAACACGTCGCGATCGACGGGCGTCAGCACTTCGTCGAGCAGACTGTTGGCCGGCCGGCCGACGAGATCGCCCAGGTCGGCCTTCTTCCACGGCACGATGTAGAGAACCTTGGGCAGCTCGCGGTTGCCGGTGATCGCCGTGCTCTCGAGCTCGAGCCGGTCCATGGTCCGGAAGCGGCCCGGAGCCGTGGCAGCGCCCGGCGAAGACGAATCCTGCGCTGCGGGACCCGGCTGGGCAGGTTCCTGCGATGCGGCACGCTCGCCGGAAGATTCCGGGGGCGGCGGGACGATTGATCCGCCCTCCGCGATCGGTTGCTCACCGGGATCGGCGACGGCCGGTGTGGAAACAGCGGGTTCCACGGCCTCCCGTTCCCTCGCTTGTGTCTGGGCATCCGGAGGTGCCGGTGGCGACTGCGGGACCGCTGCGGGCGGCTCCTGCGCCCACAGGGGTGCAAACGATGGGGCGGCGAGCAACAGCATCGCGCCAGACAACACGGTCAGCGTGCGAGCGATCATTGAGGATTTTCCGCGGCCTGCGGTTGCGGATTGGAGCCGAGGCGACCCTTGAGTTCCGCGACCCAGTTCGCAACGCGTTTGTCGCTGTTTCCCGACAAGCGCTGATATTGCTCGAACGCCTGCAACGCTCGTGCGGGATCCCCCAGGAACAGATCGCACAGCACCCCGAGGTTCAGATGTGCCGGTGCGTATGACGGGTCGACTTGCAACGCTTCCAGGTACGCCGCCTCCGCTTCCCTGAATCGGCCGAGCCGTCGATAGACCAGGCCCAGTTCCGTGCGCGCGAGCGCGCTCGTGGCGTCACGCTTGACGGCTTCCTGCAGCGCCTCAACGGCTTCGGGCAGCTTTCCCGCCCTCTGGTACATCAGGCCGAGATTGATGCTCGGCGCCGCGAACTGCGGATAAGCCAGCGCCAGTTGCTTGAACTCGAGCTCCGCATCGGTGGTGCGACCCGCCTCGAGCATCGTCACTGCCTGAGCGAACTGCTGTGCCGCACGTTCCGGCACCACGGGCGCCACCGCAGGCACGCCAGCGGCCGCGGGGTCGGTGCCAGTCGTGGTGGAACCCGTTGTGGCTGCCGGAGAGGATGAGTCCGGTGTTTCGGTTGCGGGCGCGCCGGCGCAGCCAGTCACCAGCCAGGCGACCAACGACACGAGCGCAGCCAGCGAGCCCGTCGCCGGGCTCACGTGCGCCGCGGGCAGGTGCGCTTCAGCGCATTTCTTTGACGAATTCCGCACCGATCTCGACCTTCGCGTAACGGGCCGGCTTGAGCTTCGCCAGCTCCTCGAAACTCTTCTTCACCCACTGGTCGTAGACGCCGTCGCGCGTGCGCGCGGCGTTCGCCTCGTGAATCTCGATCGCCTTCTCCTCGAAGGGGAATGCCTCTTCCTCGAGCAGCACGTCGTACTGTTCCAGCTCGTCGGCCTTGAGGTCCTTCGGCCGTTCCGAGGCCATCAGGTCCTTGGCGAGCCGCCGATACAGCTCGGCCATCGAGAACGTGGCGGCCGTGGTGACTTCGGCGACGCCGTACTGCGCGGCGCGGCCGTACGCTTCGAGCGCCCGCTGCATGGCCTGCGTCTTGGCGGCCAGACTCTTCTTGAGCGGCGCCTTGAGCTCGACGGCCGCGAACATCGCTCCGGCCGGTTCGGCGAACAGCAGCGTCGCTTTCGCGGCGAGATACTTGCTGCGCTCGGTGCGCGCGCCGCCGGCGGCGCGGTCCGCATCGACGATGTCCGTGAGCCAGCGATCGCGCGACCGGATGTCGTTCGCCGAGGCCGCCATGTCCGCGAGCTTCTGGCGCGCCTCGACCGCCGGATCGAGCGGCGCGGGAAAGCGCGTCACGAACTTCTCGTAGCTGCGCTGCGCGCCGGCAGGCTGGTTGGCCTTCTGGTAGAGCTCGGCCGCGCGCCACAGCGCTTCACGACGGAATTCCGGCGTTTCGCCGCTGCCGTCGGCAATGCGCTCGAGCTCGGTCGCGGCACGCCCCGACTGCCCGGTCTCGACGTACGCCACCGCGAGGTTGCGCGTGGCGTCCGCCACCAGCGGATCGCTCGGATGGTTGCGACGGAAGCCCTCGAGCACGTCGATCGCGCGCGGCCAGGCTTTCATCGCGACCAGGGCCGCGGCGGCATCGAACTCGGCGTTGCGGCGGATGCTGGAGTCCGGCGCGACGGCGGCCACGCGCAGGAAGTCGTCGACCGCGCCGGCCGCGTTTCCTGCGGCCTGTTTCTGCTCGGCCTGCTTGTACACCGCGGCCGCGAGCTTCTCGGTGATCTGTGCGTGTTCCTTGTCGCCGGCCGGCACCACGCTGCGCAGCTTGATGTATGCAGCCTCGGCCTCCGCGTATTGCTGCTGCTCGAATCGACCGTGCGCAATGACCGTGTAGGCCGTGCGCCGCTTGGTGTCGTCGACCGCGGGCCTGAGCGCGAGCACCTGGTCGGCGGTCGCGATCGCGCGATCGTAGTCCTTGATCTCGAACAGCTCGCGCGCGGTGCGCGTGAGCACGTTGGGCGCTTCCTTGTGCGCGGGATAGGTCGTGGCGAACTTCAGCCCGCTTTCCACCCCCTGCACGTGCCAGCTGGCCTTGTCGAGTCCGCTGAGCGTCTTCTCGTGCTGCTCGTACGAGAGGATTGCGGCGTACGCGGCCTCGGCGGAGCGCGCGTGCGCCGGGTACTGGTAGGCGGTGTGCTCGTACTCGACCGTCGCGTCCCTGAACTGGCGACTCTCGTACAGCGCCTCCGCGAGGAGGAAATTGGTGTCGGCGGACTCGGGCTCGTGCGGGAACCAGTTCAGGTAGCTGCGATACCAGCGTGCCGCGTAGCCGTAGTCGCCTTCCTTCTTCGATTTCTGCGCGGTCGCGTGGTAGTGCTTGGCCAGCTCCTTGACGTTGGTCTTGAGCTCGGTCACCACCGCCGGGTACTGCTTGGGATCGCGGCCCGCCCAGAACGGCGTGCCGAAACCGTAGCGCTCGACGAAGTTCTGCTTGCCGGTGAGCACCAGCGAGGCGAAGCCGCCCTTGCGATACGCCTCGATCGCGCGCACCTGCAGGAGCGGCGCGTGCGCGTCGATGGGATCGCGCTTCACGAACGCCTCGTAGGTCTGCGCGGCGTCCTGGTAGCGTTCCTTGGTGATGTAGAGGTCGCCGAGGTTGGAGTAGAGCAGGTGCGAGTACGGCGGCATACCGCGCGCCGCGACGTACTGGTCGATCGACTCAGACCCTTCCTGGTACGAGAACGTGATGCTGACGACGCGGAAGGTGTCGTCGAGCAGCTCGCGCTCGGGGCGCGTCAGGGCCTGTGGATCGACTACGACCTTCTGCTTGTCGACCAGCTTGCGGTCGAGAAGCTTGCCGAACGAATCGAGGCTGTCGTCGTTGCGCGCCAGCTTGAACAGCGCCCAGCCGCGCTTGTAGAGACTCTGCTCGTAGAAGGTCGAGCTGTCGCCGCGGCGCGTGACGTCGGCATAGGCACGCTCGGCGTCCGCGTAGCGCTTTTCGCTGAACAGGATCTCGCCGCGACGGAACTGTGCTTCGTCGATCAGGCGGCTCTGCGGAAAGCGGCTGGCCATCTGGTCGAGCGTCGTCAATGCCTCGATCGGATCGCCGTTGCTCTCGTGAGCACGCGCGAGCTGATAGAGCACGGCGTCGGCGCGCGCGTAGTCCGGGTACGCCGAGAGCAGCATGCTGTAGAGCTGTACGGCCTCGGCGTTGCCGAGGCCGGGCGCGATGTCGCCCTCGCTGCGCTCGAAGTCGCTGGCCTCGAGATTCAGGTCGCCGAGCCGGCGCATCGCCTCGGCGCGCAATGCCGGGTCGCCCTTCTTCAGGCTGAGGAACTCGCGGTAGTTCGACATCGCCTTCGCCTGCCCGGGATCCACGGGCTGGCCGCTCTTCACCTCGACGCGCCGGCCTTCGAGTTCCTTGAGCGTCGGTGCCGCCTTCTTCTTGTCCGCGGCGTCGAGCGCGGGCGCGAGCGCCAGCGTCAGCAGCAGCGCCACGCAGCGGGAACGCACCGGATGGCGAACGGTCACGGCGTCTCTCCCGCGGGCTGGTTCGCGGCGCGGTCGTAAATCGTCGCCAGCGCGTAGCGGGCCTGCAACTGGTAGCTCGCCAGGCGCTCCTTCTGCGATTCGAGCTCGTTGATCGCGATGTCGGCGAGATATTGTCCCTGCGCGTCGGCGGCCTGCGCCAGGCGTATGCCCAGCCCGTCGATGCGCGGACGCAGCGCCGCCACACGCGTGGCGAACGCTTCCGTGTCGCTCGGCATGTTGTCGCGGCCCTGCTCCACCTTGAGCCAGCGCGTCTCGGTTTCCCTGAGCGCGACGTCGAGCTCCTTGAGGCTCTTGCGCGTGCCCCAGACGCGCGCCTTGTAAGCTTCGTTGAGCCGCCAGTACAGCACGCCCCTGAGCAGGCGCACCTTGTCGCGCATCTCGTCGAGAGAAGAGTCGTCGGGCTGCGCCGCGAGTGCGTCCTCGGTAGCGCGGATCGTCGCCCACATTTCCTGCTCGCGCGGCGTGCCGAGAGCAACGATGTCGTTGGCGCGCTCGGCGGCAGCCAGTCGTGATTCGAGGTCGACGCGCGCTTCTGTCAGCAGCTGGGGCTCGTCGCGCGCCAGTACCGCCTCGACCTTGGGCAGGCGCTGCTGGTACGCGACCCGGCGAGTGTCGAGCATGTCGCCGAAGGCTTCCAGGCTGCGGCCCCACTCCTCGAGGTTGCGCTGCATGAAGCCGAGCGTGCGGTAGTTCTTCAGTCCTTCCTGGAACTCGTGGCCGGCGAGCAGGTGATAGAGGTACCGCGAGGCCGGCGAATCCGGCAAATTCTGCAACTGCCAGAACCAGCCGTAGCGACCGTCGCGATCGTTGGCCACGATGGTGTCGATCAGCAGGCCCGTGCGGATGGCGGCGATCGACTCGTCGATGCGCTGCGACTCGGCGGCGTACGAATCGATGGCGGTGGTGTAGTACTCGGCGGCCTGCGCGCTCGCATTGAGCTTGCTGAACGCAAACGGCACTGCGAGGTAGGACTCCTGCACCGCGGCGTCGAGCAGATTGCGTCCGTGCAACTCCGTCCACGGAACGAGTGCCTCGTTGTAGCGTTCCTCCGCGGAGTCCGCCCAGCCCACCGCGAGCAGAGCCTTGTTCGATTGCGGACCCTGCAGGCGCACCCGCTGCAGAACCGGTTTCGCGAGCGCCGGCTGCCCGGACTGCAGATACGCGTAGCCGAGTGCCAGGTTCGCCTTGTCGCGCAGCGCCTCCATTTCTTCGGTCGTGGCCGCAAGCTGCCCAACGGCGTCGAGCATCGCAGTCGCCTCGGCCATGCGTCCTTTGCGTACCAGCGCCACGCCGAGATTGAACTGCGCGTACGCAGTCCAGTCCGCCGGTCCGCGCCAGCCGTTGAGGATCCCGACCGCATCGTCGTAGCGGCCCTGCTGGATCAGCACCTGTGCGAGCAGGTTCTGCTTTTCCGCATCGAGCGCCGGAGTCAGGCGACCTTCGATACGGCGCAGCGCGCGCTCCGCCTGGTCCCAGTAGCCGCGCTGGTACCAGACCTTGCCGAGATAGAACCACGCGCGGTTGCGCACCATCGGCGCCACGTTCTGCTGCAGCAGCCGTTCGAAGATCGCGCCCGCCTCGAGGTGCTGGCCGTACGAGAGGTACAGGCCGCCGAGCAGCAGGTCCGCCTCGTCGCGATGGTGCGAGACGCGGTCCTTGCTCTGCGCGGCGCGCAGACGGGTGAGCGCGCCGAAGTAGTCGTCCTGGAAGAAATGAAACAGGACGTCGCCGTAGTGCAGGTCCTTGACCGTGGTCGGCTTGAGCGTGCCGGTGCGCTCGTCGGCGCGCGAGGCGCCCGACGTGGCGAGCAGCAGTGCCGCGGCCAGCGGCACCAGCAGCGCTCGCAGCGCGACGGCAGCTCCCTGCACTACTACTCCCATTCCTTGATGACGAATTCGGGCTGCTGCTTGCGCACCCGGTCGCTGATCTGCAGCTCGAGGTACTTGGCCCCGATGCCCTTGTCGAAATTGAGCGTCGCGCCGCGCTTGTAGTCGCGCTCGTGCGTGCCCTTGCCGGTGAAGAAGGCGACCAGCTCGTGCTTGCCGACCTTGAGATTGCCCACGTACATGCGCTGCACGCCGCCTCGTATCAGCGCCTCGGCTTCGCGCGCGGTGTACAGGTAATTGGCCACTTCCTTGTCGTCGATCTTCAGGGTCACCGAGTCCACCGCGAAGAATTCGCCGACGTCCAGCGAGACGAACACGGCGACCTGCGTGTTGGCCGGGAACAGCAGCTCCTCTTCCAGCACGAACAGATCCTTGTTCAGCTCGACCACGTCCTTCTTCAGCTCCTGGACTTCCTGGTCGAGGCTGCGGAATTCCTGCGTCGGCCCGGACGGCTGGTCTTCGGTCGCCGCCGCGGCGGCATCGGCGGGCGCTGCATCCGCCGGCGCAGCTTCGGTCGTTGCGGCGCCTGCATCCGGCGGCGGCGGGGTCGCCGGCGGATCCTGCGCGAGCGCGAGGCTCGCCGAAGCCGCTAGCAGCAGCCCAGCGAAGAGCAGACGCGCGCCCGGCGCCAGGATCGTCTCAGTACTCAGTGCGTTCATCCTCACACCCTCGGTCATTCGTCGAGCAGCTGGCGCAGCTCGGATACGTATTGCTTCTCGATCGCCGGGCTGTAGTCGTAGTGCACGTAGCGCACCACACCCGCCCGGTCGACCAGCACGGTCATGGGAAGTGCATCGACGTCATAGAGCGGCGCCACCGACTTGCGCGGATCGAGCAGCACCGGGTAACCGAGGCCGAGCGTGCGCACGAACTCCGCCGCCTCCTCCGTGTCGTCGTCGACGTTCACGCCGAGCAGTACGAGGCCGGCGCTGCGATAGGTTGCGTGCAGCTGGTCGAGCCTCGGCATCTGCTGGCGGCACGGACCGCACCACGTCGCCCAGAAATTCAGCACCACCACTTCGCCGAGATGCTCGGACAGACGCACGTTCTGACCGGCGACGGCCTTGAGCGCGAAATCGACGGCCGGCTTGCCCCGGATGGAAGGTTCGGCGGCGTCGGCCGGCGGCGGCGAGCCGGCGGCAAATCCCGCGAGCGTCAGCGCCGTTGCAACAGCGGCGAGCCTTCTCGGACGCACATCAGCCTTCACCGAACTCGTCTCCGTTCGTGGCGCCATGCATTCGGTCATTGAGCGGTTTCTTGGGCGCACGCGGCGACGACGCGAGCAGCGCCCAACGGGGCAATGAGCTTACACGCCAACATTACAGAATGCGCGATCCGGCGCACGCTTTGAGGCGTCGCAACGTAGCGACAAGTTGCTGTTGCCGTTGGAGTTTGTCCCCAACCTGGCCGGCGGGTCGTCGCTCCAGTCGGCACCGTGAACGCGTCACGCTCCACGCGAGCCCTGGTGACGCGAGTCCTCGTACATCCGGATCAGGAACGTCCGCACCGCCGCGGGCGCGTCCTGTGGCGCCATCAGCTTCTGCGCCACCAACAGGTCGGCCATCTCCCTGAGACTGCGCCGCCCATCGATCATGCCCATCACGAAGGCGTAGATGCGCGTCGCCATCGACGTCACCTGGAAATCGGGCAGCAGCGGCACCGGCTGGTCGTCGCGGACGATCCAGTCGGGCAGCGTCGAATGCGGCACCGGCGCAGGCGCTTCGGCCGTCTTGGTCGCGGCGAACGTCACGACGCTCTCGATGCGCGCGTGGCGACTCGCCGGCGAGCGCATGTAAGGCAACGCGGCTTCGCGCGGCGGCGACGTCCGGAAGCCGACGCGGCCGATCACCTCGAGCGTTTCCTCGAGCGAATAGCAGCGCGCCGCTTCGCGGTGCGCGAACGCGACCGATCCGAAGTTCACCCAGCGGCCGCCGGGCGCGAGCAGGCGGTTGATACGCGGCGCGAGCTCGGCGAGATCCGCCGCGATGATGTCGATGAACCAGGGCGTGACGACGGTATCGAACGCGCCAGCCGCGAACGGCGCGTGCAGAGCATCCGCAAACACCAGGTGGAAGTTTGCCCCCACGGGTGCCGGCGCCTGCAACTCGCGCAGGATGGCGTGATCGTCGATGCCGCGCGGCGCGATCGGAAATTCGTAGAGCGAGACCCCGGTGCCGGCGAGGACGCGCGCGGCCACCAGCAGCAGGAACGGGTTGATGTCGGAGGCGACCGTGAGCGCGGGCTCCCGTGCACGATGCAGGTCGTACGCCAGGCGGCATGCGCCCGCACCGAACACGAGCGTCTTGCCGAGGGGTTGCGCGCCCAGCACCTGTTCCATGAGGTCGAGTGAGGCGCGATTCTCCTCCTCGCCCCACACCCAGTCCCGGTGGACGTTCACGTAGTAGGAAGCGAGATCCTGGCTCGGCGGCAGCCGCGTGCGCAGCCCGAGATGCGTCGCGAGCTCCGTCTGCTTGCGATCGAGCGCGAGCGGCGCGAGCAGCGACTGCAGGCGGCGCGCGTGGTCTGCGTACGCCTGCGCGAGCAGTTTCAGCCGCGAGCGCGTCGCGGTGAGCAGGTCGGGCGCGTTGAGCTCCGCACGCACGCTCTCAGCCTGGCGCTGCAGCTCCTGGACGAGGCGATGCAGGCGATCGCGCCACTCGCCGAGGCTCGCAGCCGGCTCAGGCAGCAGCCACGGAATTCCCTCGAGCGTGGCAAAGCGCGTCGCGCAACCCGGGCACAGCCAGTCGGCGGCGTCTCTGCGCAACGAGGCCGTGCAGCGCGGACAGGCAAGAAGCTCGGCGGGGAGGTCGGACACGAACGGTCGCAGCGACGAGCCGCAGCTCAGTGAAGCGAAACGTACACGGAAACCATCGCGCAGGGAACGGTTCGGGCGCGCGAGGCAGGATCAGTCGACGGGTACTGAAAAGACGAAGAGCCAGGCACCCAGGTGCCCGGCTCCCGTTCTGTCAGGACAGACCTGACCGTTGCTCGTCAGATCGTGCCGTTCACGATCGGATTGAAGGCGGTAAGCGCATCGAGTGCCGCCGCGCCGCCGAGGCCGTGGCCCGGGAATCGCGCGGTGAACTGCGCCTGCTCGCCGTGCAACGCCATGTAGTTGAGCAGGATCGTGTTGACCAGCAGGTTGACGTTGTTCGCCGCCGGACTCGACGCGGTTTCCACGTCGCCGCTGGCGCGGAAGTAGCCGATCTGCTGGTGGCGCGCCGCCGGGACGGCGTCGCCGCTGAACAGCTGCGGCCGGCCGCCCGGGTTGTAGACCAGGAAGAACGACGCCGCCGTCTGCTGGTTGTCGCTCACCCAGTCGAACTTGCCGCGACCGTCCGGGGTGTTGTTGACCGTGCCGTTGGCCGAGAGCGAGCCGTCGCTGAAGACATAGAGCATCAGCGGCACGCCCATGCGTGCGGCGTACTCCAGGCACGCGCCCATGCAGCGGCCGGCGCGCAGGTCGCGCACCTCGCCGGTGTTGCGTCCCTGGCCGTGATAGTCGTAACCGCCCATGGTGATCGTGCCGGCGCCCGCGTAGCCGTTGATGACCATCTTCATCACGGCCGCCGTCTTGCGGAACTCGGCATCCGCGTTGTACTCGGCAGCGGTGAAGATGCCGGTCGGGCCGACGATCTCCGGATCGAGATCCGGGTTGAGCGCGGAAGGATCGCCGAAGCGGTCGACCAGGTCCGCCGACTTGACGTAGCCGCAGCGGACCATGTCCTTGATCACCGCGTCACGCGTCACCTGCGTGTTCACGTTGCCCATCTTGCTGTGGCTGATGCGCGCGATCGATTCCATCACCGCGACGGTGTCGTTGAGGCTCAGCAGGCCGACGAGCGCGCCGGTGTCCACCAGGCCCGTGACGTCGCTGGCGCGGTCGACCTTGGTGGGACGCAGCGCCGGATCGATCATGGCGATCGGCGCCATGCTGTTGCCGCCCGAGTCGGCGGCGCGCGAACCGATGAGGGTCAGCAACGAGCCGTCGGAGCCGCCACGCGGATTGGTGGTGGTCGGGATGCCCGCGCGCGCGATGCCGTACATCGGGTTGTGCGGGTTGTTGCCCGTGTCGTTCTCGGAACGCGCCGGGATCACGGCGCCGTTGATGTTGAGAGCGTTGGCCGGCGCCACGCGCTCGAGGATGCCGCGCGCGAACGCGCTGTCCGAATGGAACAGCAGGCCGAGGCGATCCTCGATGTGATTGTTCTGCACGCGCTGCGCGTTCGGCGACGGCGGCGTCATGTCGCCCGGCAGGCCCTGCTTGGCATAGCCGGCGGTCGAGATGAAGTCGAGCTGGCCGCCCTGCTGGCCGCCGAGCACGTTCGAGCCCGCCATGTTGGCGCCGCCCGCCAGGTCGATGCAGATGAACGGGACCTTGCCTGCGCCGAGCTGGTTGATGCCGCAGCCGGGCTTGAGCGCGTCGAGGTCAGGCGAGAGCGCCGCGTAGGCCTCGCGCGGGTTGGCGAACAGGCTGAGGATGCCGCCAGCGCTGACGGTGGCCGCGCCGGTGACGAACCCCTGCGAGATGAAATCACGCCGGGTCACGGGCCGCTTGTGCGTTCCCTGCTGCCGGATGGGCTCGTCGAGACCGAGTGTCCGGGGCGACGGCTTGCGGATGATCATGGCTGCTTCCTCTACTTACTGGACCGTCGTGACCGCGCTGCCCAGCGTGGCCGCGCACACCGCGGTGACCACGGTCTGCGTGTTCGGGCAGTTGGCGGTGCACTGCGTCGTGAGGCGATCGATGAGATTGTTCAGCTCGTCGGACACCGTGTCGGCGGTGTTCGCGTCGCCCAGCGCCGGCTGCGAGGTCAGGTTCTGACCCACCGCGCGGTTGTAGAGCGGCACGATGATCTGGTCGCGCTTGGCGGCCGAGTTGAACGCCGTGTTCGGCGGATCGCCGAACGCGAAGCCCGGGAAGTACGCCGCGCGGCGCCCGCTGTCCGTTGCCAGCGCGTTGCAGTAGGCCACCGCGAGCTGGGTAATCGCCGACTGCTGCGACGAGCTGAAGCCTTCGATGGCCTCGGCCGTCGGCAGCGCCTGCTTGACGGTGTCGTAGGTCGTCTTGACCGCGGTCGTGGTCGGGCTGATGCCCGTCACCGCCGACATCGAGGCGTTCAGGTCCTCGAAGTTCTTGATGCCGAGCTGCGGCTGCGCCGCGCCGGGCACGAACGGCGGCTCCACCGCAATCGCGTCGGCGCTGCACACCTGCTGGCGGGTGCCGAGCACGTCGAAGCACAGGAAGAAGAGGTCGTTGGCCGGGCCCTTCTCCAGCGGCACCACCGTGCCGATCTGCGACAGCGGCGCTCCGACGCCGACCGTGTAGTCGGAATCGGTGATCGTCGTGTTGATCGTGCGGTAGGCCTGGCCGGAGTGCAGCTCCACGCCGTTCGAGCCGATGCGCAGGCCCTGCAGCGGGATCGAGCCCGGGCGCGCGCTGGCGTCGAGGCTGATGAGCGCCGGCTTGTTGAAGAGGTAGCCGTAGCTGTCGAACTGGCTCACCTCGAACAGGATGTACGCCTGCGGCATGTTCACCAGGTGGCTGATGCCGAACAGCAGGTAGTAGCGCTCGCCCACCCCCGCGTCGAAGTTCTGCGCGATCTGCTCGTCGGTGAGCACGCGGTTGTGGACCACGACCAGGCGGTACACGCCCTGGAACTGCCGGGCGCCCGACACTTCGTTGCCGAGCACGAACGCGAAGGTGTCGTCCCAGTCCGCGATCGAAGCGTTGGTGTTCGCGTCGACGTCGCCCGTGAACTCGCCGTTCACGTAGATGCGCCGGCCGCGGACCGGATCGAACGTGACCACGATGTGCTGCAGCGTCGCCTGCAGGTCCTCGTCGTCCGGATCGGTGATCAGCGATGGCGAGCCGTTGGCGTCCGTGGCCGAGCTGCGGTTGAGCGCCTCGAGCTGGTAGTTCTGCTGCGCGACGGTGAAGTTGCGCGTCGCGACGCCGCCCGAGTAGCTCGCCATGAAGGCGTCTTCCTGGTCGACGTTGGCCGGCGCGACCCACGCTTCGTACGTGTACTCGCCGGTCGCCCGGATCAGGTCGTGCAGCTTCTTGCTGGACGCGGTGCTGCCCTGGGCCTTGCCGCCCATGCGCACGTTGATGCCCCAGCCGCCGACCCAGAGCACGTCACCGGACAGCGTGAGGTTCAGGGCCGGCTCGACGCCGCTGGTGTCGTACGCGGTGCCGCCGCTGCCCGTCTTGAACTCGAACTTGGCGATCGCGTTGCCGTCGAAGCGGCTGCCGCCGCTCGCCACGGTGCCGTCATACAGCGTGAGCGCCTTGCTCAGCGTCAGGTTCGGATCGATCGGCGTCAGCGGAATGTCGCCGATCATGGTCTGGATGCGCTGCTGCATCAGGTTGGCGTCGGTCGCGCAGCTCTGCGTCCAGCAGTTGTGGAATTCGCTGCGCAGGCGGACAACCAGGCGCGAAAGCGACGCGTCGTCGAGGTTGATCTTGGTCTTGGCCGCTTCGTAGGCCTCGTCGATGTCGGGCGAGCCAAAGAACGGCGACTGCGGCGTGGCCGCACCCGAGGTGTGGCAGCGCGAGCAGAACTGCGTCGTCAGGTTGTGCACGCCGGCGAACGAGGCCGGGGCCGTTTCCGGCCAGTTACGGCTGGAAGCGACGTCGCGCACCGGCGGCGGCTGCAGCTGGATGACCGTGCCGCCACCGTTGGCCGAACCGGCCCAATTGCTGATCCAGGTCGTGAGGACGTCGCCGCAGGCCGAGTTGCTGCCCAGCCAGCAATTGTGGCCGCCGCCGACCTTGGTGACCATGCGCGACTCGGACGGCGTCGTCAGGTTCACGACGGTGTTGGCCGCCTCATACGCGAGGTTCACGTCGTCGGTGCGGGCGAACATCGGCGCCTGGCCGCCGGCGTTGTGACACTGGCCGCAGCGGTTGTTGGCCTTGATGTTGTCCCACAGGTTGATGCGGAACGCCTGCACGTCGGCCGTGGACGGCGGCGGGCCGTTGTACGTCGGCTGGTTCGGCGGCGTGGTGACCGGGTTCTCCTCGGTCGAGGCGCCGCCGCCGCAACCGGCGAGACCGACGGCGAACAGCACAGTGAGGGCCGCGACGCGACTGGCGCGCGCGGTGGCAAGTTGCAGCGAGTTCTTCACGTTCATGTCCCTCTCCCTCACTGCCCCATGCACCAGCCGGCCGCGTCGGCGAACACAGTCTTCAGGTTGTAGTTGCTCGACCTGAAGGCCGTGACCATCGACTCGACACGGAGGCGGTCGGGCTCATCGACCGGTCCGCGGAAACAGATGTTGCGGAACACCTTCTCGACGTGGCATTTCGCGAAGGCGTCGCTGTTGGCGAGCTCATCGCCCAGCGACTTGGCGCCCGTGCCGTTGCCGGGGAGCGTGCCCGAGAAGCCGAGCACGGCGTTCTGGCCGGCGCGCCAGCGGTTCTCCCAGCTGTCGCTCGGCGTGACGAAGCCGAAGGGGAAGGTGTCGTCGTTGTTGAAGTACTTGGCCTGCACCTGGGCCGGCGTGTAGACGATGCGTCCCGCAGTCTCGTCGTAGGTGTAGAACGCGAAGGCCTGCGCCATCGGATCCATGCCGCTGTGACAGCCGATGCAGTTGTTCAGGAAGATGCGCGAGTCGCCGCCCGGCGAGCGCGACACGTCCTGGCGGATGCGGTCCGGCGGACGGCTGGTGTCCTGCACCTGTTCCATGTCGCGGCACAGGTGATTCATCAGCGTGAAACGGAACATCGCGCGGTTGGTGCCGGCGATGAAGAACGCCTCGGCCGCCGCGCGCGTGGTGATGATGCCGGCGGTGGCGCCCGTCGGCAGGCCCATCGCCGCCGACTGCGTGGTGCGCACGAGCGCGGTACGCAGGTCGACGCTGCGCTCCTCGAGCTGCACGTAGTGATCGTTGCTGGCGGGCGAGTACGCCGGCACGCCGCCCGCGCTGCCGCCCGTGTAGAGAATGTCGGCCGAGAGCACCGTGTTGAACGGTTCGTTGTCGCGCACCATGCCGATGACGGTGGCGCTGTAGTCGTTGAGCGGCGCGAACACTGTCTGCTCGCGATTGGTCCACGGCGTCACCAGGTTCTTGAGGGTGACGTTGTAGAACGCGCTGTTGTTCATCGCGATGTCCGCGGCGCCGCCCGGATCGCCCGGCAGCAGCGCGGCCATCTGGTTGAGCGTGGTGGCGTCAGGTGCGATGCCGGTGATGCGCTCGTGGATGCGCTTGGCCTGCTCGCGCGGTCCCGCGTTCGCAATGAGCGTTGCGCCCAGCGCACAGCACATCAGTGCTGCCGCAGCCAGCGCGCGCCGCAACGCAGCTGCGTTGCGTCCCGAAGTCGTTTCAAGCCTCGTGTTCATGGCTTCATCCCAATCGCCAGTACGGGTTTGTTCTGCGGGCCGAAATATACGCAGCGGGGAGTGTCACGGTAATGTCTCCGCGCACCGACGTCTCCCTTTACCGACATTACGCACGCGCTTTTCCGCGTGTATAAGAAAGCCCGCGAAACTCGTCCGTTGCAGGCGGGTTTCGCGGCCGCGAACAGCATGGAAACAAGGGGTTTTCCGGTTTTCCTCGCAGTCGCGGCACACGCGTTTCCGGAGCGCCGACGACGTGAGTTTCACACCCGCCGCAGCAAACTGTGCGCGCACTCACGGTGATTACGTCACATGTTTGCGAAAAGCTCCCGGGGCGCGCGCGGCAACTGCGTTGCGGAAGTGTGAGCAGCGTCACGAACGAGGATTGAGAAGCGTCTCGAACGACGGGTCGCGATTGGCGGCCCGAGGGATGAAATCGATGGCTACGCGAACGCGCGAACGGATGCCGGCACGACCGGCGGGCAGCGGCAGGTTGTGGCTTGCAGGCATCACCTGCATGGCGGTGCTGACCGGCTGCGGCGGTGGCGACAGCGAAAGTGTCAGCCTCGGCAGCGGCCAGGGACCGGATCCGGCCACCGTCGACTTCCCGATGGCCTACGTGAAACGCTCCCTGCCCGCTCCCCCGATGCAGTTCGAGGACGACGCGAAGGTGATGCGGGCCTTCAACGTCGATGCCGACCTGTTCCTGCGCGACCGCGCCTCGCCGAGCGTGCCGGAGCGCAACGTCACGCAGCGCGTCACCGGCGACACCGAGCTGTGGGACGTCAAGGACGTCGAGGGCTCGTACGACGGCAGCCTCATCGTCTTCGCCATGCGCGGACCCATCGATCCGAATGCCGACGAGGAAGACCTGCCCACCTGGGGCATCTGGGAATACAACCGCAGCACCGACGTGCTGCGCCGCGTGATCGTTTCCGACATCGTCGCGGCCGAAGGCCATGACGTCGCGCCCCACTACCTGCCCGACGGCCGCATCGTGTTCTCCTCGACGCGCCAGCGCACCTCGCGCGCCGTGCTGCTCGACGAGAGCAAGCCGCAGTTCGCGGCGCTCGACGAGGACCGTGACGAGCCGGCGTTCGTGCTGCACGTGATGGACGCGGACGGCACCAACATCCGCCAGATCTCCTTCAACCAGAGCCACGATCGCGACCCCTCGGTGCTCGCGAACGGCCAGATCGTGTTCACGCGCTGGGACCACGCGCCGGGCAACGACGGGATGCACCTGTACCGCACGAATCCCGACGGCACGGGCCTGGAGCTGTACTTCGGCGCCGACAGCCACGACGTGCCGGCGAACAACGTCAACGGCGGCGAGGTGCAGTTCCTGCAGCCGCGAGCGCTGACGAACGGGCGCGTCATGACCATCGTGCGTCCTTTCGACGGCACCAACTTCGGCGGCGACGTGGTCAGCATCGACGTCGACAACTACGTCGAGGACACGCAGCCGACGCTGCCGAACCGCGGCGTCCTGAGCGGCCCCGCGCAGCGGCGCGAGGTCAGCAACGAAGTGCGCCTGATTCCCGACGCGCCCTCGCCGGGCGGCGTGTTCAGTGCGGCCTTCCCGCTGCACGACGGCACGCAACGCATGTTCGTGAGCTGGAACCAGTGCCGCCTGCTCGAAGGCACGCGCATCGTGCCCTGCACGCCGGACCGCCTGAACGCGACCAACCCGCTCCCCGTTCCGGCGCCGCCGCTCTACGGCCTGTGGATGTACGACGCCGCGCGTGGCACGCAGCTGCCGGTGGTTCAGCCGGAAGAAGGCGTGATGTACACCGACGTGGTCACGCTGCAGCCGCGCACCGCGCCGCCGGTGATCCTGGACAAGGTGCCGGGCGTCGATCTCGACTCGACGCTGGTCAGCGAGAACGTCGGCCTGCTCGACATCCGCAGCGTCTACGACATCGACGGTGTGAGCTCGGTGCCGAGCATCGCTGCCGTCGCCGATCCGGCGCAGACCACGGCGGCGCAGCGCCAGGCACGCTTCCTGCGCATCGAAAAGGCAGTCGGCATCCCCGACGAGGACACGCGTGACTTCCGCCAGACGGCCTTCGGCGTCACGAATTTCATGCGCGACATCCTGGCCTACGCGCCGATCGAGCCGGACGGCTCGGTGCGCATCAAGGTGCCGGCGAACGTGCCGCTCGCGATCAGCATCCTCGATGGCAACGGGCGTCGCATCGGGCCCCGCCACGACAACTGGCTGCAGGTGCGCCCCGGCGAGGTACGCCAGTGCAACGGCTGCCACAACCCCCAGAACCCGGATCCGACCAGCGTGTCGCACGGGCGCTCGAACCTGTTCGCGCCGGTGTACGCCGGCGCCACCACGACCGGCGTGCCGTTCCCCAACACCAATCCGACCTTCTTTACCGACATCGGCGAGACGATGGCGCAGACCCGCGCCCGCGTCAGCTGCTCGACCGACAACTGCGCGGCGCTCAACCCGAGCGTGAACGTCGTGTTTGAGGACGTGTGGACCGATCCGGTCGCCGCGGGACGAGCGCCGGACGCCGCCTTCTCGTGGCGTTACGCCGACCTGGCGACGCCGGCGCCCACCAGCAACGAGTGCCAGACGCGCTGGTCGGCTCAGTGCCGCATCACGATCAACTACGAACGCAACATCCACCCGCTGTGGAGCGCGCCGCGCGTCACCGTCGACCCGAACGATCCGACAGTGATCCTCGCGGACAACACCTGCACCCGTTGTCACAGCCCGGTGGACGCCGCGAACGCCAACGCGGTGCGCGTGCCCGCCGGTCAGCTCGACTTCTCGGACGGCCTGTCGCCGGACGAGGCCGACCACTTCAATTCCTACCGCGAGCTCCTGTTCACGGACAACCGGCAAAGGCTTAATATGGGCGTGCTGGAAGACGAATGCGCCCAGACGGACCCTGTGACCCAGGTGTGCGTCGCATTCTTCACCGTGGGGCCATCGATGAGCGGAGCCGGAGCGAACGCCTCAGGAACGTTCTTCACGCGGTTCAACGCGGGACAGAGTCACAGTGGGTATCTGAACGCTGCGGAGTTGCGGCTCATCGCAGAGTGGTTGGATATTGGTGCGCAGTACTACAACAACCCGTTCGACGCTCCGCTCAACTAACGGGATGCGTCGTCCGCACGCACTGACACTCGCTCTCCTGGTCGCACTCCTACTCCCACTCTCATTCACGGGTCGCGCCGTTGCCGAAAGACTCTATCAGGAGGTCGTGGTCGCGGATCCGTACCTCGAGCTGCATACCGGCCCCGGTCGCGGCTACCCCGTGTTCCACGTCGTGGAACGCGGCGCGTCCGTCGAAATCCTCAAGCGCCGCACCGACTGGTTCAAAGTCCGCACCGAGGATCGGCGCGAAGGCTGGGTGGCGCGCCGGCAGATGCTCGCGACGCTGCAGCCCACCGGCGAGCTCACACGCCTCTCCGACGGCACGCTCGAGCAATTCGCCGAGCATCGCTGGGAGGTGGGCATCATGGCGGGCGATTTCGACGGCGCCAGCGTCATCGCCGGCTACGGCGCCTGGCTGTTCAACCCGAGCCTGCAGGTCGAAGTCGGCTTCGAGCACGTGCTCGGCGAGTTCTCCAACAGCTACGTCGGCACCGCCGGCATCACGCACATCTTCGTGCCGGAGTGGCCGGTATCGCCATTGGCCTCGATCGGCACCGGGCTCATCAGCATCGAGCCGCAGACGACGCTGGGCCAGCCCGAGGACCGCACCGACCAGGTGGCGTACGCCGGCCTCGGCCTGCGCATCTACGTGACGCGGCGCTTCATGGCGCGCATCGAGTACCGCAGCTACATGCTGTTCACCAGCCGCGACGACAACGAGGAAATCGACGAATGGAAGTACGGATTCGCCTTTTTCTTCTGAGACGGCCGCCGGCAGCGGCCGCGGTCCTGCTCCTGGCTGCCGCCCTGGGCGGCTGCGCTTCCGCTCCCGAGACCGTCGACGTGCCGGCGAGCGAAGCCGAGGCGGCGCGCATCATCGAACCGGAGATCGAGCGGCGCGACATCAAGGTGCCGCGGATCGACCACGAAAACTTCGAGGTCGGTGCCTTCGCCGGCATCCTGAGCATCGAGGACTTCGGCTCCAACTCGGTGTACGGCGTGCGTTTCGCGTACCACATCGCCGAGGACCTGTTCGTCGAGGCGGCGGTCGGGCGCACCGAGGCCGGGCTCACGAGCTTCGAGCAGTTGAGCGGCAACCTGCGCCTGCTCGAGAACCGCGACTTCACGTACTACAACGTCTCCTTCGGCTTCAACTTCCTGCCGGGCGAAATCTTCCTGGGGCGCAATTACGCCTTCAATTCCTCGTTGTACGTCATCGGCGGCGTCGGCAGCACGCGCTTCAACAGCGAGGACAACTTCACGTTCAACCTCGGAATCGGGGCCCGGATCCTGGCCACGGACTGGCTGGCCATCCACCTGGACGCACGCGATCACGTTTTTGCGACGGATTTACTCGGCAGGGACAAGGCAACGAATAATCTTGAGGGCCACCTGGGATTCACGTTCTTCTTTTAGAACGCAAGCGAGGATGGCCATGTCAGGATCCAGCAGATTTCTCAAGGTCGCCGCGCTCGCGAGCGTGATGGCCGTATCGGTGTCGCTCGCTGGCGACGGTCGCGGCCAGGCCGCCGACTTCAGACTCGACCAGCGCGGCGGCAAACAGCTCGGCCTCAGGGACCTCAAGGGCCAGGTCGTGATGATCAACTTCTGGGCCACCTGGTGCGGGCCGTGTCGGCAGGAGATGCCGCTGCTCGAACAGATGCACAAGAAGTATCGGGCCATGGGCTTCACGCTGGTCGGCATCAACGTCGAGGAAGATCCGAGCGGTGCGGAAGCCTGGCTCGCCAAGACGCCGGTCAGCTTCCCGATCCTGTTCGACCGCGAAAACCGCGTCAGCAAGCTCTACAATGTGAGCGGCATGCCGAGCTCGGTGCTCATCGACCGCAAGGGCAACGTGCGCTACCTGCACCGTGGCTACAAGGCGGGGGACGAGAACACCTACCTCGATCACATCCGCGCGCTGGTGAAGGAGAAGGCGTGACGCCGAGGCCCATCGTGATGACCAAGGCGATGACCCTGGCGAAGGTTTCCTGCCTGCTGGCGGTGAGCGTCGTGCTCGCCGCCTGCAGCAGCGTCGAACCGTGGGTGAAACCCTACGAGCGCGATCGCCTCGCCGACCCGATCATGGCTTTCGACCGCGATCCGGTCTCCAGCTCCTACCTGCACCACGTCTTCGACTCGCGCGAAGGTGCCCGCGGCGCGCTCGGCAGTGCCGGCGGCGGCTGCGGCTGCAACTAGACCAGCCGTGCGACATACCCCGCACCACAAGATGCTCCACTCGCGCACATTGCATAATCCGGCGCGCCTGCCGCGCGGTGTTCTCTTTATTCTGCTGCTGGTCGCGGGTGCCCTCCTCGCCGGGCGCGCATCGGCCGGCGTCTTGCCCGAGGATCGCGCGGACCTCCTCTATCACCGCTACGACGGCGGCGGCGTCACCATCGACGGCCCTTCGCTCCTGGTCCGAAAGAAGTTCCTGGAGAAGTTCTCCCTCTCCGCGAACTACTACATCGACATGGTGTCG
>Ga0187892_10003033_pt1 | contig 31720 bp, 25 predicted proteins | sample MA1701073metaG_FD_139345 | JGI IMG/M metagenome (GOLD analysis project Ga0187892, IMG submission 139345) | Bio-ooze microbial communities from a basaltic lava cave in the Kipuka Kanohina Cave System on the Island of Hawaii, USA - MA170107-3 metaG ...
CGGGGTTGGCCACCGTCGGGCAGTTGTCCACGTCGGCGCACAGCCCGTCCTGATCGAAGTCGTCGTCGGGGTCGGCCGGGCAGGGATCGCAGGCGTCCCCGGCACCGTCGTCGTCGCCGTCCGCCTGCCTCGGATTGCCCTGGGCCGGGCAGTTGTCGCAGGCGTCGCCCAGCCCGTCCCCGTCGCCGTCGCTCTGCGACGGGTTGGCCACGTCGGGACAGTTGTCGAACGGATTGCCGATGCCGTCGCCGTCGGCGTCCGAGGACTCGTTGGACAGGCCCGGCGAGGAGGGGCCGAGCGTGGTGCTGGCCCCCGAGGCCTCCCAGTCCGCCCCGCTGTCCGTGTCGACGAACGGGTCGGCGTCGAAGCGCGAGAGGCTCCGCCCCGGCACGTTCGCGTTGGACGGGTTCGGCCCGACCCACGCGCAATCCGCCGGCGCCGGGTCGACATCGGGTCCGTTCTCGAAGGCCACGTAGTCGCGGCAGGAGAGATCGGCGGCACGCAGCAGCAGGTCGTCGCCCTCGCGTCGGAGGAAAGGCACGACGCCGAGATGGAGTACGCGCAGGTCCCCCGTGCAGACGTCGACGCCCGGCCCCTGCCAGACCACGACGCGCTGGCCCGCCTGGAGCACGAACGGCTCGGGGCAAAGGAAGCGCGGATCGCTGGCCGCGAAGGTGAAGGTCTCCGCGTCCTGGTCGGTCAGGCTCCAGCCCGTGATGTCCACCGGCCCGGCGGCGGCGTACAGCTCGATGAACTCCTGGGTGTTCACCGCCTGGTCGTAATGGACCTCGTTGATGTGGACACCGGACGTCCCGTCGCACTCGTCGCCGATCCCGTCCGAGTCCGCGTCATCCTGCCCCGGATTGAACACCGTCGGACAGTTGTCGACGTCGCCGCAAACGCCATCGCCGTCGCCATCGTCATCGGCGTCGGCGGGGCAGGGGTCGCAGGCATCCCCCAGGCCGTCCTCGTCGGTATCCTGTTGCAGGGGGTCGGGGGCGTTCGGACAGACGTCGCAGGCGTCGCCCAGCCCGTCGCCGTCGGCATCCTCCTGGCCGGGGTTGGCCACCGTCGGGCAGTTGTCCACGTCGGCGCACAGCCCGTCGTCGTCGAGCTGGTCGAATGGATCGTCGGGACAAGCATCGCAGGCGTCGCCCACGCCGTCGCCGTCCGCATCCGCTTGCGGCGGATTGAACGAGTTCGGGCAATTGTCGCAGGCATCGCCCCGCCCGTCCCCATCGCCGTCGCCCTGTGACGGGTTGGCCACGTCGGGACAGTTGTCGAACGCGTTGCTCACCCCGTCGCCGTCCGCGTCCGCGGATTCGTTGGCCAGGCCCGGCGACGACGGACCCAGCGTGCTGCTCAGTCCCGAGGCTTCCCAGTCGACACCCGCGTCCGTATCGGTGAATGGGGGGGCGTCGAAGCGCGAAAGGCTCCGCCCCACCACGTTGGCGTTGGACGGGTTCGGCCCGAGCCACGTGCAATCCGCCGGCGCCGGGTCGACGTCGGGTCCTTGCTCGAAGGCCACGTAGTCGCGGCACGAGAGATCGGCGGCCCGCAGCACGAGGTCGTCTCCGTCGCGCCGCAGGTAGGTCCCAATCCCGAGGTGCAGCACCCGCACGTTGCCCCTGCACACGTTCGGGCCCGGTCCCTGCCAGACCACGACGCGCTGGCCCGCCTGGAGCACGAACGGCTCGGGGCAAAGGAAGCGCGGATCGCTGGCCGCGAAGGTGAACGTCTCCGTGTCCTGGTCGGTCAGGCTCCAGCCGGTGATGTCCACCGGTCCAGCGGCGGCGTACAGCTCGATGAATTCCTGGCCGCCGATGGCCTGGTCGTAGTGAACCTCGTTGATGTAGACACCCGTGAGCAGCCCTTCGCACGCGTCGCCGATTCCGTCGGAGTCCGCATCGCTCTGGTTCGGGTTGGCGACGTCGGGACAGTTGTCGAGGTCGCCGCAGACGCCGTCGCCGTCGGCATCGTTGGCCGCGTCGGCGGGACAGAGGTCGCAGGCATCGCCCAGCCCGTCGCCGTCGCCGTCTTGCTGGTTCGGGTTGGCGACATCGGGACAGTTGTCGAGGTCGCCGCAGACGCCGTCGCCGTCGGCATCCCCCGCCGGGCAACTGGCGCAGGCATCGCCCAGGCCGTCGCCGTCGGCATCAGCCTGGTCGGGGTTGGCGAGCACGGGACAGTTGTCACACGCATCCCCGACATGATCACCGTCGGTATCGGCTTGCGTCGGATCCGGCGCAAGCGGGCAGAGGTCGCCGAGGTCGGCCACGCCGTCGCCGTCGGTATCGGCGCCGAGCGTCCCGCAAGGAACCGCCGGCAGTCGCGGGTTTCCCAGGCTGTCGAGTTCGACAGGCTCGTCCCCGCACGCGTTGCGCGCCAGGACGAAGTAGAAGAACAGCGCTTCCGCCGGGGGGTCCACCGGATCCTGGATTTCCACGTCCGGGTGCTCCGCAGCGAAGCACAGGGCATCCGCCACGACGAGCGGATCGCCGGCCGAGATCAGCCCCCGATAGACGTTGGTCGTGTGACCCTGCTCTCCGCGCAGCCAGCGCAAGCGCCCGCCGCCGGTACGATCCAGCCGCAGCGTAGGGCCGACGGGTCCGGGCGTGGAGGAGACTCCGGCGAGCGCGGGCGCGCAATCGAGGGCATCCGCCACCCCGTCGTCGTCGTCGTCGTCGTCACAGGCATCGCCCGCCCCATCGCCGTCCGTGTCCGCCTGCCCGGGGTTGAACTCGAGAGGACAGTTGTCCTCGGAATCGGGCACGCCGTCACCGTCCGCGTCCTCTACGCCGGCCATGGCCGCGACGCAGGTCAACAGCACGGCGGCGGCGCTCCACAGGAGAGGGCGTGCGACGACGAACGGACGCGGCGAATCCAGTCCGGCATTGCCGTTCCGAGTCGGGTTCATATTCGATTCTCCTCGAGCCAGGCGAGCAGTTCGGAGCGCTTGTATCGGATCCCGGAGCGCTGGCCGTCTCCCAAGCGATAGGCCGGGATGAGGTGCTTGTGGGTCAACTCCCACAGTTTCGTCCGTCCGATCTTGAGCAACTGGCGAGTCTCGCGGCTGGTCAAGAACTCCTCGCGAGTGCCCGCGTCGGGCCGGGGCGTGTCCGGACCCCGTCTCTCTTCACGCATGGCGCCCCTCGGCGGCTCGACCTCGCGCGGCTCCGGGGCGACAAGCCCCGCCGGCAACGGGCGGGCCCGAACCGCTCCCTCCACCGGGGAAGAGACCCCAGGCCGAGCCGGCACCGCCGCCGTCCCGTCCACCCGCGTCCGCATCACTCGCTTCGCTCGTAGTAGGAGTTGTAATAGGCCTGGTCGTACCGCGAATCGGCCAGCCGCGGCAGGGTGTAGTTGAGAACCGTGAGCAGGATCCTCGACGTGACACTGGCCATCGCCTGCTCCAACACCCGAACGGGCGTCGTGCCGGCACGGGCCACCAGGATGACTCCATCGCCCAGCACACCCAGAATGTCCGCGTCGGAAAACGGGATGGTCGGTGGCGTATCGATGACGATGCGCGTGAAGTCGGCTCGCAGCCGCGAGAGCAGCTCCCGGGTGGCATCCGAACCCAGGAGCTCCGTGGGATTGCGCACGGGCTTGCCGGCCGGGAGCACTTCGAGCGGCGTGTTCTCGAGCGAGATCTTCGCGTGGTCGAGGGGGACCTGCCCCGAGAGAACGTCGCTCAGGCCCAGCACGGGCTCGGGCTGGATCCAGCTCCTGATCGTCGGCCGGCGGAGGTCGGCGTCGATCAAGAGCGTTTTCTGGTCGTGATCCGTGGCGAAGCTCAGCGCCAGATTGGCGGCGATCGTGGACTTCCCTTCGGCAGGCGCGCCGCTGGTCACGACCACGACCTGGATCGGTCCCTCGATGCGATTGACGAGCAGCGTCTTGAGCGTGCGGAACTTCTCGGCGACGATGGAACGCGGCTGAGCGAAGACCGCGAGCTCCGGGACTTCCACGAGCTGGCGCTTGATCAGCTTGACCAGCGGAACCCCTGCCGCGTAGGGCGTGCCCGGATCGGGCTCGCGCGGCGCCGCCGTCTCGGCGTTGTCGGTCAGGTGCAGGCGCGGTGATCGGTACTTCATCGCTTGTCCTAGACCAGCGGCTTCAGGGTCATGACGGCCGCCAACAGCAGGATCGAGAGCAGCGACAGGCCAACGTTGAGCAGCCGCATGCGACGCAGCCGCCGCTTGGATCGCGGGTTGTCGATGACCGGAACGCTGACGAACAGGCCATCCCCCAGGATTTCACGGAGCCCGGCCTCCGACAGGAGCAGCGGGGAGAGCAGCCGCCTGCCGAGCAACGGGCCGACGAACAGCAGCAGACCGAGGGCGATGCCGGCGCCGTGATACGCGGTCGGCTTCGGAGTGATCGGAATGGTCGGCGGAGTCCCGCGTTCGATCACCTCGAATCGGCTGCCCATCTGGTTCTCTTCCAGCTTGAGGGCTCCCTCGGAAGCCTCGACGTTTCGCAGGTAGCCTTCGTATTGGTCCCGCAGGGTCGACAGCCCACGGGCCAGATCGTCCAGCTCCTGTTGGACCCTGGGTGTCTCGTCGATGCGGCGCTCATAGGTGACGATGTCGCGCCGGATCCTCTCTCCCTGCGCTCTCAAGCGTACGATCTCCCTTTCGGCCGAACTGACCGCCAGTTCGATCGGGGAGTTCACGGGCGCCGCGTCGACCCGGTCTCGAGCGGCGGGCGGCGCAGCGGCGAGAAACGCGTCGATCTCGCGCTGCTTGTTGCGCACGTCGGGATGGCTGTCCGAGTACCGGCTGCGCAGGTCCTGCAGTTCCCGTTCCAGTTGCTCGATCGTCCTGGTCACCGGTCTCGTTCCATCCGTCGAAACCGGCTCCCGCGCCCACTCCAGTTGCATCTGGGCCAGACGCAGCCGCTCTTCCGCATCCAAGATGGCCCGGTCGTTGACCTCGAGGTCCCGCGTGCGCGTGCTCAGCAACTGCAGGTTCGATTCGAGCTGCTCGGGCGTCGTGTACAGATGCTTGGCCCGGAAATCGGACACTCTTTTCTCGGTCTGCTGCAACTCCACCCACTTCTCCTCGGCGATCTCCTGCAGCGTGGTGCTGGTTTCGCCGGCCCGTCCGACGCGGAACCGCGCGTTCTCGGCGATGTACAGGTCGGCCAGCAGGTTGACGACATGGGCCGCTCGCTGGGGGTCCGTGTCCTGGAACTGGATCTGGAAGTAGCGACTGCCGCGCGACGTGACCAGCACCTTGGAACGGATCTTCGTCATCAGCCGCTCTTGTCCCTCGACGGTAGCCTCGCCGGAGAACGCAGTGGCGATGAGCTTCTCCATGTAGGGTCGGCTGAGCACGGCCTCCTGCAACGATAGGAGGCGCACGGCAATGTCGTCGTCCACGGTACCGCGGATGTAGCCTTCGGGAACTCGTTGAGGCGCCACGAATATCTTGGTCGCGGTCTCGTAGACCGGATCGGTGAGACTCAGGGCGACGCTCGCCGCTGCCAACCCGACGCACAGACCGGCCACGACCGTCCACCAGGAGTGCAGGACGGCCTCCAGCACGTCGAGGATCTGGGTCTTGGACACACCGTGTGTCATCGGCGATCTCCTGCGCGGGATCTGGTGTGGCCCGGAAGCGTCACGAACTCACAGCGGCGCTTCGCCGCTCCGGGCGGGAAGAGCTGCTGCCCACTTGAGTACGGACGGCGGGACACCGAGTCAAGCGGAAAAACCGAACAACTGCGGGCAAGCCAGGGCATCCTCGCCGGCGGCCAGACGAATCCTGGTTGCCACGCAAGTTAAATTAGCTAAAGCAGGCATGACGAGGCGTCTCCTTCAGTCCACGACCACCGTGTCGCCGGGCTGGAGAAACAGGTTCTCTTGCGAGACGTCGCCCCCCACCAGCCGTTTCACGTTCACGAGGATCCGCGATTCGACGGGTCCCTTGTCTCTCAACACGGTCACTTGCTGTTTCGAGAACTCGCTGAACCCGCCGGCCTGGGCGATGGCCTGTAGCAGGCGAATGGGGCGATAGATCTGCAACACCCCCTGGGTTCCGACTTCTCCCAGGATGTACACCTTGAAGCTGTTGATCTGGTCCACGATGACGGTCACATTGGGTTCGTTGATGAACTTCGATAGCCTGGTCGAGATCGCTTGGCGCACTTCGGTCGGCGTCTGGCCCACGACCTCGAGGTCGTTGACCAGCGGGAAGGTGATGCGCCCGTCGGGACGCACGCGGACGCTCAGGTTGAGCGCGGGCTCCCCCCAGACCGAGACGAGCAGGATGTCCTCGATCCCGATCCTGTAGTCGGTGACACTCCGCGGCTCGCGCTCCGTCACGGGCGCCTCGGCCGCGGCCAGCGAAAAGACCAGGCCTGCTCCGATAGCCATCCACGCCTTCCTCAAAGTCTGTCTCCTAGCGCGCCGGCGGACGGCGAAAGGCCGCGGCCGCCCGGCTGCCGAACGGAGTCCCGGACGTGCCGACCGCGGAGGTCGTGCGGATCCTCTGGATGTTCCGTGCCTCAAGAGAGTTACAGGTTCCGTCGTTCCCCGTCAAGAGGGGAGCCGAGGACGGCCCCCGACGGGCCACGGCAGCAGCCCGAGGACCGGAATCAGCGGCACGCAGAGCGCCAAGAGCGCCGCGCCGATCGCGGCCGCTTCTCCGCCCGCCAGACGGGGCCAATTGAAGATGAACAGGTCGGCCGTGAAGTGCGAGAGGACGACCGTGAGGGCGTCGTAGCGCAGGAAGGCCCAGCCCCAGACGCAGCCCACGAGGGTCAGCACGCCGGCGCGGCCCCAGAACGGCTCGGCTGGCGGCAGGAAGTCGAGCTGCGCGTGGGTCAAGCCGTAGAGCAGCGCGGGAACGACGACGGCCAGCCAGCGCCGGCCGGTGAGGGCCAGGATCCAGTTGGCGCCGAAGTAGCGGTAGCCCAACTCCTCGGCCAGGGCCACGCCGAAGAAGAACAGCACGCTCGCTGCAGCGGGTGATGCGCTGTTCAGCGTGTAGAAGAAGAAGCCGCGTGGCTGTAGCGACGTCAGGCCGCCGGCGAGTGCCTGGACCACGGTGACGCCGAGAGCGAGCACTCCGCCGCACAGGAGGCCCACGAGGAAACCACGCCACGCCGCGCAGGCCACGAGCGGGTCGAAGATCCGCCCGCGACCGAGCGCGTGCAGCGCGGCTCCTCGCACCCCGCCGCTTCGCCCGTCGAGCACGTCTCCCGCGGCGACGAGGGCCAGGAGCAACAGCACGAGCCACGTCTGCTCGGCCGCGCTCAGCACGAAGTAGCGGAAGTCCGAGACCCAGCGCGACCACAGCGGCTCCCAGAAGGCGAACAGCTCCGCGGTCTGCAGCATGAAGGTAGCCATCAGGCAGAGGAAGACCAGGGCCGGCCACAGCGCCGCGCGCGCAACGCGGGCGGTCCCGTCGCGCACCCCCGCCAGGAAGATGAAGAACGCCACGATCGCCGCGACCGCGACCAGCAGGAAGCCGGTGGTCTCGAGCGCCACGGCGGGCGCCTCCCGCGAGCGCGCTTGCCGCCGAGCCGCCTCGGGCACGAGCAGCTGTCGCGAGGCAGCCACGACCTCCTCGCCGGCCAACGTGATCGTGACTCGCTCCCGCAGCTCCGGTGTCTCGGACAGCGTGCGCTCGAAGCCCAAGGTGTGGATGCGATGCCCGATCCTCTCGGCAGTGGAGAGGGACTTCTCGTCGAGGCCTGTCGGGTCGAGACCGAGCCCCGTGGCCAGGGCGGCCTGCGCCAGCCCCCGCGCTCGTTCCTCGGGAATGCGGCCGGCCGGGTAGTCTTCCTGGATGAACTTCGACCAGCCGCTCACGCTGCCCGAGGGCTGCAGCGCCACCGCGTACCAGATCGTCTCGCCGCGTTTCTTGAATGCGACCCTGTACTGGACGAGTGGCCAGCCTCCGCGCACCCACTCCTGCGCCCTGCCGCGGCCGAACTCCCGCTCGACGTAGTCCAACGTGCCGGTATCGACGGCGAGCCGCACCGCCGACCGATAACCCTCGAGATCGAAACCTGCCGTGCGCAGGAATCGAGCGGCGTCGTCGCTGAGTCGCGCGCGGGAGGCGGTGAGGTCCACGTCCAAGAGCGGCCACAGTTCGGCGAGCGATGCGAAGAAGAAGACGCCGCCGGCCAGGCACAGTGCGGCGATGATGCCCTCCGAGAGGCGTCCGCGCGATGGCCTCAAGGGCCGGTCCAGCGGCCGCGGGTCGCCGCGAGCAACCGTGGCGCCAGGCCGCACAGCGCACCGTCGAGCAGTCCCAGCACGGGGCGGGCCAGCCGCGGCCGCTCGAGCAGCCGGCCCAGACTGCGTGCTCGCCGCGTGGGGCGTGCGAAGGCCGCGTGCCAGGCCGCCGTGTAGCGCCGTGCCGCCCCGGGCGTCACGGCCCCGCGGGCCAGGGCCTCGACCACGAAGGGCAGCGCCAGCTCGGCCCCGCACAGCGCGTTGGACATGCCTTCGCCGCAGAAAGGGTCGACCGTTCCGGCCGCATCGCCCACGAACAGCACGCCGCCCGCCGCGGGTCGCCGGGCGCCGAAGCTCAACGGGCCGACGCTCCGCCACCGCCCGCTCGGCTCCGCCCCACCCAGCGCCTCGCAGAGGAGCGGGTTCGCCAGCAGGCGCTCGCGGTACAGGCGCTCCGGAGAGCCGCCGCAGTCGCGCAGGCTCTCGACGGTGACGATCAGGCCGAGGTTCAGCCGACCCCCCTCGACCGGGCCGATCCCCGCGTAGCCGCCGTCGAACAGGTGCAGCTCGATGCGTCCCGGCGGCAGGTTCCCGGCTCCGTCGAGGTGCCGAGCCAGCCCGAACCAGGAGCGCGGCCCGCTACGCCCCGGATCGCCGAGCTTGGGGTGCAGATGGCGGACCAGGACGGACCGCCGCCCGTCGGCGGCGGCGACGACGCCGGCCGCGATCTCGCGCGTCGCTTCGCCGCCGGTCGCGCGGACGACGACGCCGCGCACGACCCCCGCCTCGACGATGGGCCGCAACGCCTCCCAGGGCTGCAAGACCTCCACCCCCTGCTCGCCCGCGAACTCGAGCAGCGTGCTGTCCAGGCGGGCTCGCGACAGGCCGAGCGCACCACATCCGTCAGTGCCGGGCCGCGGCAGGTCCAGCTCGAGCGCCGGCCCGCGCGGGTGCGTGACCCGGCACGCTTGCAGCGAGGCCGCGCCCGCGGCCCGCACGCGCGGGAGCACGCCGAGGCGGCCCAGCACGGAGCAGCCTGCGGCCGACAGGAACTCGCCGCAGACCTTGTCGCGTGGAAAGCGGCTGCGCTCGACGAGGAGCGTGCGCTTCCCGGCTCGCGCGGCCAGCGCGGCCAGCGTGGCTCCCGCGGGCCCGCCACCCAGCACGAGCACGTCGACGCGGCTCAGAACGCCTCCGCAGCCGTGCCGCTGCCGGGTCGCGCGCCCGGGGAGATCGATCTCGTCACAAACACGCGCCTCACGCGGGCGGTCCGCCGGGGTCGAGGGCACCGAGCACCAGCGCCGCGTTCTTCGAGCCGAACCCGATGCAGTTGCACAGCGCCACGCGTAGCTCGGCCCGGCGGCCGATCTCGGGCACGATGTCGAGATCGCACTCCGGGTCGGGTTCGTCCCGGTTGATCGTGGGTGGGAGGCAGGCGTCCCGCATCGCGAGCAGCGTGGCCGCCACGCCCGCGGCCCCGCAAGCGCCTTGCGGGTGTCCGATCATCGACTTGAGGCTGGAGGCCGGGATCTTCGTGGCGCGGGCGCCGAACACCCGCTTCACCGCACGGGTCTCGATCCGGTCGTTGAGCAGCGTGGAGGTCCCGTGCAGGTTGACGTAATCGACGCGGGAAGGCTCCAGGCCGGCGTCCTCGAGGGCCAATTGCATTGCGCGGGCCGGTTCCTCGCCGGACTCGTCCAGCCGCACGCGATGGAAGGCCTCGCAAGTCGCGCCGTAGCCGAGGAGTTCGGCGTACGCCCGTGCTCCCCGCTCGAGGGCGCAGGTCAGTTCCTCGAGAAGCAGGATCCACGCCCCCTCGGCCACGACGAAGCCGTCGCGATCCTTCGAAAACGGTCGCGAGCCGCGGGCGGGTTCCTGATTCCAGGAGGTGGTCATGATCTTCATCAGGCAGAACCCGGTGAGGATGCCCGGAGCGATGGGCGCGTCGGTGCCGCCGGCGAGCACGCGGTCGGCCCGCCCGTAGCGGATCAGCGAGAAGGCGTGGCCCAGGGCATCGGTCGAGGAGGTGCACCCGGTCGTGACCACGTGACTCGGACCACGCAGCTCGAACTTCATCGACAGCTCGCTCGAGATCGCACCCGGTGTCGAGGACGGGACCGTGTACAGGCTCACCGATTTGGGCTCGCCGAGGTAGAACTCGCGGAACTGACGCTCCATGAACTCCATGCCCGCGCTGCCGCTACCGATGACCACCGCGAAGTCACGGCGCTCGGCCAGCGTCAGATCGCCGCTGGCCAGTCCGGCGTCATCCAGCGCCTCTGCCGCGGCGGCCAGCGCCATCGGAACGGCGCGTGAAACGTGCTTCAACTCGCGTCGAGGCAGGTGGTCGAGCGGTTCGAAGCCCCGGACCTGACCGGCGATCTGAGTCGGATACTCCGCCACGTCGAAACGGTCGATGCGCCGCACGCCGCTGGCGCCGGCCCGCGTGGCCCTCCAGAAGGCCTCGCGGCCCACGCCGTTCGGCGACACGGCCCCGAGGCCGGTCACCACGACGCGGCGGCCGCGGGTGGGACGCCGGTGGTTCCCGTGGGCCATGGATACCTCGTGGAGCCGGCAGCGGGCGAGCCGGGCGGCTACTTCTTTTCGAAGTAGGCCGCGTTCTTCGCCGTGTAGTCCTTCCACTTGTCCGGCACGGCGTCCTCCTCGAAGATCGCCTCGACCGGACAGGCGGGCTCGCAGGCGCCGCAGTCGATGCACTCGGCGGGATCGATGTACAGCATCTCCGCCGTCTCGAATTCCGGCTCGTCCTTGGTGGGGTGGATGCAGTCCACCGGGCAGACGTCGACGCAGGAGGCGTCCTTGGTTCCGATGCAGGGTTGGACGATCACGAAGGTCATGGCTTCCCCTTGGATTACGGGATCCTCCCGGCGCAGCCCAACCGGACCTGGCCACTATACCGGAGCCCCGGCCGCCGCACCTTGACCGGAGTCAAGTCGACGGACCGCGGTCCTGCTGCGGACCCCCGGCCTGGCGGGCGACGGCCTCGGCCGCCCTGCGCGCGGCCTCGGGGTCCCCCAGGTAGAAGTGACGCAGCGGCTGCAACCGCTCGTCCAGTTCGTACACCAGCGGGATGCCGGTGGGGATGTTCAGCCCGACGATCTCGTCGTCTGAGACGCCGTCCAGGTGCTTCACGAGGGCGCGCAGGCTGTTGCCGTGGGCCGCAATCAGCAGGCGTCGCCCGGCGCGGATCTCGGGGGCGATCGTCTCGTGCCACAGCGGCAGGAAGCGTCCGACCGTGTCCTTCAGCGATTCGGTGGTAGGCAGCTCGGAGGCCGACAGCCCCGCGTAGCGCGGATCGCGGCGCGGATGGCGCTCGTCGTCCGGATCCAGGGCCGGCGGGCGTGTCGCGTAGCTGCGGCGCCAGATCGCCACCTGCTGCTCGCCATGGCGCGCTGCGGTCTCGGCCTTGTTCAGCCCCTGAAGCGCCCCGTAGTGCCGCTCGTTCAAGCGCCAGTGCCGATGCACGGGCAGCCACATGAGGTCCATGCGATCGAGCACGATCCACAGCGTGCGGATCGCGCGCTTCAACACCGAGGTGTAGGCCACGTCGAACCCGTAGCCGCCGGTCGAGAGCAGGCGGGCGGCCTCCTGGGCCTCGCCCACCCCGTCGGGGGTCAGATCGACGTCGGTCCAGCCGGTGAAGCGGTGCTCCTTGTTCCAGGTACTCTGCCCGTGGCGCAGCAGAACGAGCTTGTGCATGGTCTCCTCGATCGTCGCCCGCGACGACGGGATCAGGGTACACCGGACCCGCTGCGCCGGGACGAAGTCCAGCCGCTCCGAGTCGGATAGAATCGGCCCGCACTCGGGGGCGGCGTGACGACGAAGCTCGAACGCGATCGGGGGGAGGGGCGGCGGCTCAGGCGCCTGCTGAGTCGCGAACGCGAGCTGTGGGCCGCCGGTTTCTCGCGGGTGGCCGGCGTCGACGAGGCCGGCATGGGGCCGCTGGCCGGACCGGTCGTGGCGGCGGCCGTGATCTTCGCGGCCGGTGACGGCTTGCGCGGTGTCCACGACTCGAAACAACTCAGCCCGGCGCGGCGGGGCGAACTCGCGATCGAGATCCGCGAGCGCGCGGCGGCGTTCGCCGTGGTGGCGGTCGAGGTCGCGGAGATCGACAGCCTCAACATCTACCGCGCGGGGCTGGAGGCGATGCGGCGCGCGGTGGGCGGGCTCGGGTGCACGCCGGATTTCGTGCTGGTCGACGCTCGCCGCATCCCCGGAGTGGAGTTCCCGCAGCAGGTCGTGGTCAAGGGCGACGCCAAGTGCCATGCCATCGCCGCCGCCTCGATCCTGGCCAAGACCGCACGGGATGAGCTGATGGCGCGCTACGACGCGCAGTATCCGGGGTACGACTTCGCGGCGCACAAGGGTTACGCGACCAGCGCCCACCGCGATGCGATCCGGCGGCTCGGCCCCTCGCCGATCCACCGCCGGTCGTTCACGCTCCTGCCGCATCCGCGGCTCTGGGATTGAGCGGCGTGGCGCGCGCCGTCCGAGCGATCGTCGTCCTTGCGCTGTCGCTCGGCGCGCTCGGCGGCTGCGCGCGCAGGCCTTCGATCCCGGAGATCGAGGACCAGCGCCAGCCGCAATCGGCCGCGCTGATCGAAGCGCTGAGCGCCCGTTCCGCGGCGCGCCGGGCGCGAGCGGCGCTGGCGATGGGACGCATCCAATCGCCGGCCTACGCCGACGCGCTCGTCGAGGCCACGCGGGACGGCGACAAGTCGGTCCGCCTGGCGGCCCTGTTCGCGCTCGGGCAGTTGGGGCTGGTCCAGGAGGCGAGCGTGCCGGGCGGCGCAATCGACGGTTTGCTGCCGTTCCTCGACGACGAGGATCCCGATCTGGTCGCGATGGCGGTCGAGGCGTTGGGCAAGCTGGCCGGGGCGCGCGTCCCGTCCGCGGTCGTTCCGCTCCTCGGGCACGCCGCGCCGGCCGTGCGCTCCGCGGCGGCCCTGGCCTTGTTTCGCTGTCGCTTCGCTCCGCTGTGGCGCGGCGAGGTCGAGGAGCCTCCGCCGCTGCCGGACGCCGCCGTCGAGGCCCTGATTACGGCCCTCGACGACACGGATCCCGCGGTGCGCCGGGACGTGGTCTACGCCTTCTCGCGCTACGGCCAGGCCGAAGCTGCCGTCCCCCTGGGGCGTTTTCTGACCGACGAGGACGAATGGGTGCGCCTGTTCGCCGGGCGGGCCATCGGCAACTCGGGCAGAGCCGAAGCCGCGGACGCCCTGCTGCCGGCCCTGGGGGATCCCAGCGCACGCGTGCGGGCCGAAGGGGTGACGGCGCTCGCCGCCTTGCACCGGCAGCAGGCGATTCCCGAGGCGCTGGCGGCCGACGGTACCTTCCACGTCCGCGCCGCCCTGGCGCGGGCGCTGGGCTCCGCGGCCGGCACGAAGACACTGGACACGCTACGACAGCTCGAGCGCGACCCCTCGGCGACCGTCAGGGCCGCTGCGATCGTGGCCCTGGCGGGCCGTCTGGGGGTCGGCTATCGCGCGGACCTCGAGGCCTGGCTCGGCGACGGGGACTGGCGAATGCGCGCGGCGGCAGCCGGGGCCGCGGGGCAGTTGCGTGACGGAAGGTTGGCGCTCGTGCGGCGCGCGCTCGCGGACGGCGATGCGCGGGTCCGCGTGGCGGCGCTCGGAGCGCTGGAGGGGCTGGATTCCGCGGCCGACCTGCTGATCGAGGCGCTCGGCGCGGACGACCTGGCGGTGCGCGGCACTGCGGTCGGCCTGCTGGCCGAGTTGGAGCATCCGCAAAAACTGGAGAGCCTCAGCGCGGCTTACGAGGGCTCGGGAGGAGTGGAGTGGATCGAGGTCCGCGAGGCGATCGCCGAGGCCGTGGCCGACCTGTCGGGCAGCGATCCCTTGCTACTCCGGATGGCGAGCGACGCCGCCAGCTCCGTGCAGGTCAAGGCGCTCGCGGCACTGGCAGCGAGGGGTATCGAGCCGCCGGCGCGAGGCACGCCGCCGGCGCCGCAACCACCCCCCGCGGTCGGAGCGTACTTCGAGGAGGATCCGGTCGTGGTGCTCGAGACCACGCGAGGCGAGATCCGCATCCGGTGCTGGGCGCGGGAGGCGCCGCACCACGTCGCGAGCTTCGTGGCCCGGGTGCGCCAGGGCTTCTACGACGGGCTGGTCTGGCACCGCGTGGTGACCAACTTCGTGATCCAGGGCGGGGACCCGCGCGGCGACGGCTGGGGCAGCGGCGGCTACACGCTGCGCGACGAGATCAACAGGGTCGCTTACGGCAGGGGAGCGGTCGGCATGCCCAAGGCGGGCAAGGACACGGGAGGCTGCCAGATCTTCATCACGCACCTGCCCACGCCGCACCTCGACGGGAACTACACGGTGTTCGGCCAGGTGATCGCGGGCCTAGAGGCCGTCGACGCGATCGAGGTCGGCGACCGGATCGTGCGCGCGCGGCTGGCCCGCCCAGGAGAGTGAGAACTCGCGCCTGCGGGGGCCGAGGTTTCGAACCGAACCCCTGGCGGGCGTTCGGTTCCCGTGGAAATGCCCGCGGGCCTCGCCTATAATCCGCGCTCCTCCGCAGCGGACTCCAGGAGAGCTCGGTTTGAACGTCCACGAGTACCAGGCCAAAGCCCTGCTCGCGCGGCGGGGAGTCGCGATCCCGGCCGGAGACGTGGCTTCGACCTCCGATCGTGTTGGATCCTTGGCCCGGGAGCTGGGTCCCACGGTCGTGATCAAGGCCCAGATCCATGCCGGCGGCCGCGGCAAGGGCGCCTTCCGCGACAAGGCCACGGGTGCGCCGATCCGCCATCCCTCGCAGGACCGCCCGCTCGGCGGGGTCGTCGTCACTCCTGCCGCCGCCGCGGCCGAGGTGGCCAGGCGCATGCTCGGCAACGTGCTGGTCACCCGGCAGACCGGCGCCGCGGGGCGCGAGGTGCGCCAGGTGCTGGTCACGGAGGCCATCGACATCGCCCGCGAGTACTACGTGGCGTTGCTGCTCGACCGAGAGCTCAGAGCGCCGGTGTTCATCGCGAGCCGCGAGGGCGGGACCGAGATCGAACAGGTCGCGGCCGAGCGGCCCGCGGCGATGCTCAAGGTCGCCATCGATCCACGCGTCGGCTATTCTCCCTGGATCGGTCGCAAGATCGCGATCGCGCTCGGAGTGAATGGCCGGCTCGTGAGCGAGGCCGCGAACCTGGTGGGGGCGCTGTACCGGGCCTTCGAGGAGACGGACGCCACTCTGGTCGAGATCAACCCGCTGATCGAGACAGAGGACGGCCGTTTCCTGGCCCTGGATGCCAAGATGAGCTTCGACGACAACGCGCTCTTCCGGCAGCCTGAGATTCGAGGCCTGCGCGACGTCGGCGAGGAGGACCCGCTCGAGGTCGAGGCCTCGGCGCACGGTCTGAACTACATCAAGCTCGACGGCAATGTCGGCTGCATGGTGAACGGCGCGGGTCTGGCCATGAGCACGATGGACATCATCCAGCTCCGCGGCGGGCGCCCCGCGAACTTCCTGGACGTCGGCGGGGGGGCGACGGCCGAGATGGTGGCCCAGGCGCTGCGCATTCTGCTCGGCGACAAGAACGTGGCGGCGGTGCTGATCAACATCTTCGGTGGGATCATGCGCTGCGACGTCGTGGCCCAGGGCGTGGTCGCAGCCGCCAGGAACGTCGGCGTCGGCGTGCCCGTCGTGGTGCGCCTGGAAGGCACCAACGTCGATCAGGGAAAGCGCATCCTGCTCGACTCGGGCCTGCGGCTCGAGGTCGCCGACGGCATGGACGACGCGGCGCGCAAGGTGGTGGCCGCGGCCGGGGGAGGCTGAGCCGTGTCCGTTCTCGTCGGCAAGGAGACGCGCCTGCTCGTGCAGGGACTGACGGGCAAGGAGGGCAGCTTTCACGCCCGCCAGGCCGTCGAATACGGCACGGCGGTCGTGGCCGGCGTCACGCCGGGCAAGGGCGGTCAGGAGGTTCTGGGCATCCCGGTCTTCGACTCGGTCGAACAGGCCGTGACCGCGACCGGAGCCAACGCCAGCGTGATCTTCGTCCCGCCCCCGTTCGCGGCCGACGCCATCATGGAGTCCGCCGCCGCGGAGCTGCCGCTCGTCGTCTGCATCACCGAGGGCATTCCGGCACGCGACATGGTGCGCGTCTGGACCTTCCTCGCGGGGCGCAGGACCCGGCTCTTCGGTCCGAACTGCCCGGGCATCATCACGCCCGGGGAATGCAAGATCGGCATCATGCCGGGCCACATCCACAGGCCCGGTACGGTCGGAGTCGTCTCGCGCTCGGGCACGCTGACCTACGAGGCCGTGGGCCAGCTGACGGCGCTGGGCATCGGCCAGTCGACCTGCGTCGGCATCGGCGGCGACCCGATCGTCGGCACGGACTTCATCGACATGCTGCGGCTGTTCGAGGAAGACCGGCGAACCGAGGCCATCGTGCTGATCGGCGAGATCGGCGGCAGCGCCGAGGAACGGGCCGCCGAGTTCGCACGCCAGGACCTGTCCAAGCCCCTGATCTCGTTCATCGCCGGACGGACCGCGCCCCCGGGGCGGCGCATGGGTCACGCCGGTGCGATCATCACCGGCGGGAAGGGCACCGCGGCCGAGAAGGTGCAGGCGCTGCGCGAGGCCGGGGTCCACGTCGTGGACAACCCGGCGGCGATCGGCGCCACGGTCCGCCAGGTCCTGAGGAGCTGACGCCATGGAACGCACGCTGGCCATCATCAAGCCCGATGCCGTCGTGGGGCGCTGCGCGGGGCGCATCCTGGCTCGCATCGAAGAAGAGGGGTTCCGAGTCGTGGCCCTGCGCCAGACCCGGCTGACCCTGCGCGAGGCCCAAGGGTTCTACGCCGTGCACCGCAGCCGCCCGTTCTTCCCGGAGCTGACGGCATTCATGTCCTCGGGGCCCTGCATCGTGCTGGCGCTCGAGGCACCGAGGGCCATCGCGCGCTGGCGCCGGGTCATGGGCGCCACCGACCCGGCCCAGGCCGAGGAGGGAACGCTGCGCAAGCTGTTCGCCACGAACATCGAGCGCAACGCCTGCCATGGCTCCGACGCGCCCGAGACCGCGGCCAGCGAGATCGCCTACTTCTTCTCGGGCCTCGACCTCGCCGTCTGACGCTGACCCGGGGCCGCGCGCTCGCCCTCGCAGAAAGCGCACCGGGCAAATCGAGTCGCGGTTCTCCACCCGCCGCGCCTCGGGAAACAGCGTTCCATCCGATCTTTTCTGCTAGCATCGGCGCATGGGCGTGCTTCCGCGGCTCGCCGGGTACGTGAGACCGTACGCCGGCAGCCTCATCGCGGCGTCGCTGCTCTTGGCGCTCAGCGGGGCGTTGATGGGGGCCGCGGTCTCGACGGTCAAGCCGATCGTCGAGGACGTGTTGCTCGGAGGGGGCGGGACCAGGCCGGCCGCGGTCGAGAGCGAGCCCGCGCCGGGGCCGAACATCCTGCGCCACGTTCGCGGTTGGGTGCCCCGCGAGCAGCTCGCGCGCTGGACTCGCGAGCACGCTTTCGTCGAAGTGCCGCTACTGCTCCTCGCGCTGTACGTTCTCCGTGCGATCGTCGGCTACTTCGGCCAGTACCGCATGATCAAGGTCGGGTCGTGGGTCATCCGCGACCTGCGCGTGAACCTGTACCAGGCTGTGGCCTACCAGTCGCCCGGTTTCTTCCAAGCTCACCCGACCGGCGTGATCCTGTCCAGGATCCTCAACGACATCCAGGTGATTCGTCGTGCGGCGACGATCTCGCTGGCCAGCGGCGTGCGGGTCGCGGCGATGATGCCCTTCGTGCTGGCCGCGGCTTTCTTCCACGAGTGGCGCATGTCGCTCCTGGCCACGGTGGCGCTGCCGTTGCTGATCTGGCCCATGGTCCGGTTGGGGCGTCGGCTGCGGCGCGCGGCCACCGCCTCTCAGGAGAACATGGCCCAGGTCGCGCACAAGCTCAGCGAGTCGGTCAGCGGGGTTCGTGTCGTCCAGAGCTTCGGCATGGAGTCGTACGAGGTCGGCCGTTTCGAGGGCGCCATCGCGCGCCTGTTGCGCTCCGAGCTCAAGGCCGGGCGGGCGACGTCGCTGGCGCCCGCGCTGATGGAGCTGGCCGTGGCCATCGTCGGCGCGGCGGTGCTGTTCGCCGCCGGACGCAGCATCGCCGCGGGCCGGCTGGACCCGGGAAACCTGGCGGTGGTCGTGATCTGTCTCGGTTTGCTCTACGCCTCGACGCGGCGCCTGAACACCTTTTATTCCGAGGTGCAACGGGCGTTGGCCTCGGCCGAGCGCGTGTTCGACATGATCGACCGCGAGCGGGAGATTCGCGACCTTCCGGGAGCGCGGATCCTGCCTCCGTTCCGCGAAGAGATCCGCTTCGAATCCGTGGCCTTCAGTTACGGCGACGAGAACGTGCTCGAGGCCATCGACTTGACGATCCGTCGGGGAGAGGTGCTGGCGCTGGTGGGGCCCTCGGGCGCGGGCAAGTCGACCCTGGTCAACCTGCTGCCGCGCTTCTACGACCCGACGGCGGGCCGCGTGACGATCGATGGGCACCCGCTGCGCAGCCTGACCCTGATCTCGCTCAGAGCGCAGATCGGCATCGTCACCCAGGAGACCGTACTGTTCGACGACACGGTGCGGAACAACATCGCCTATGGACGCGCGGACTGTCCGCTCGAGCGCGTGATCGAGGTAGCCCGGGCCACCCAGTCCCACGAGTTCATCGAGCGGTTGCCGCAGGGGTACGACACGGTCCTGGGCGAGGGGGGCGAACGGTTGTCGATGGGGCAGCGCCAGCGCTTGACCATCGCGCGCGCGCTGCTCAAGGACCCGCCGATCCTGATCCTGGACGAGGCCACGTCGGCCTTGGATGCCGGCTCCGAGGCGCTGGTCCAGCAGGCGCTCGAGGTACTGATGCGCGGGCGCACCTCGCTCGTCATCGCGCACCGCCTGTCGACGATTCGGCGCGCCGACCGCATCGTCGTGATCGAACGCGGTCGCATCGTCGAGCAGGGGGCGCACCGCGAGCTCTTGGCCCAGAAGGGGGTCTACGCGCGATTGCACGCGTTGCAGTTCCACGAGGAAGCCGTCGGCTGAGCCCGGCGCCGCCCGCCCGAGCCTCGCCCGTGAGCCCGACCGTTCGAGATACGCTGCTCCTGGCCGTCGTCGCCGCGGCGCTGTTCCTGCCCTGGCTCGGTGCGCGCGACCTGTGGAACCCCAACGAGCCGGTGTACGGCCAGGCGGTCGCCGAGATGGCCGCGCGCGGCGAGTGGCTGATCCCGACGGTCAACGGCGCCGTCTTCGCCGAGAAACCGATCCTGTACTTCTGGATGGCGCTGGGCGCCGCGCGGATCCTGGGAGAGGTGAGCGAATTCGCCCTGCGTCTGCCGTCGGCCCTGGCCGGGATCGCGTCGGTCCTGCTCGTGGGTCTGTTGGCCCGGCCGTACGCCGGCCGTCGCCGCTCGGTCGTCGCGGCGCTCCTCTTGGCGACCACCTTCGTCGTGTTCTGGTCGGCCCGCCAGGTGCAGATGGACCTGCTGCTCGCCGCCTGCGTGCTGGCAGCCGTGCTCGGAGCCACGCGCTCCATCGACGGCCTGTGGACTCCCGCGCGGGGCTGGGTGCTCGCCGGCGCCGCGGCGGGCCTGGGCCTGTTGGCCAAGGGGCCGCTCGGCTGCATCCTGCCGGCGCTCGTGGTGGCGGGCTACGCCATGATCACCGGCCGGTTCCGGCGGGCGGCGCACCCGGCGCTGGCGCTTGGAATCCTGGCCTGCGCCCTCGTGGCCCTGCCCTGGTACGTGCTGCTGTGGACCCGCGGCGAGACGGCGTTCCTGAACGAGCTGCTCGTGCGCCAGAACCTGACTCGTTTCGTCGAGCCCTGGGATCACCGCGCTCCCTCGTGGTACTACCTGCGTTACTTCTGGATCGACATGGCCCCCTGGGCCTGGTTCGTCCCGCTGGCCTACGGGCTGCGTCCGCGCGACGAACGCGAGCGACGGCTGCACGTGCTGGCCTGGACCTGGGTCCTGGTCGTCGTCGTTTTCTTCTCGCTCTCCTCCAGCAAGCGCAGCCCGTACATCCTGCCGGCCGCGCCCGCCGTGAGCTTGCTCGTCTCGGGGGTGGTCGAGCGCTGGCTGGCGCTGGACCTCGCCCGCTGGCGGGTCCGCGCCCTGCTGGCGTTGCAGTGCGCGCTCGGCCTCGGCCTGCTCGCGGCCGGGGCGCTGCTCGCGGTCGGTGTTCCGGGGCTGCCCCAGCTGCCCCCGGAGGGCGCGGCGGCCGTCAGGGTCACGGCTGCCGCGTTCCTGCTGGGAGGCGGCCTGATGCTCGGGGGACTCTTGGCAGCGGGCAGACGCACGCTGTTGGCGCCGGCCGCGGCGGTGCTGGCCCTGGCGCTGGTGTACGCGGGGGCTGCGGCCTTCGCGCTTCCCGCAGCCGATGCCTTCAAGTCCGCCCGGCCGCTGTGCGAGGCGATCCGCTCGCACGTGGGACCCCACGCGCCGCTGCGGGGCTTCCACGACTGGCGCTGGCGCGCGGGCTACTCGTTCTACCTCGGCCGGCCGATCCAGAACCTCGAGACGCTCGACGAGCTGCGCGAGTACTGGAGCCGGCCCGAACGCCTGTACTTGATCGTCGAGCGCGGCCGGCTCGATCGGGCACGGGAAGTGATCGGGGACAGGCCGCCCCTCGCATCCCGGGCGATCGGCAGCAACGCGGGGTATCTCTTTTCCAACCACCCCGAGTGAGCGCCCGCATCCCGCGAGCAGGGCGCGTCATCCCGCTCGGGCACGCCAGAGGAGATAGAGCACGACCGTCGCGACACCGACGATCATCCAGTGCTCGCGGTTCTGCAGCGCCTGCGCCGCGGACCAGCGGCGCGCCGCTGCGCCAGGCCAGCGCCCGCGCCAGGGGACGAGCGATGGCACCTCGCGTCGGTAGCGCTCGAACTCCGCGCCGTGAAGTGCGCCGAGGCGCGCCGGCTCGACGCGCTCCTTGCGCGGCATGTAGTAGCCGAAGAAGACCGTCCAGCCGCCGAGCAGCAGGAGCCAATTGGCGCCGCGGGGCAGGCTGGCCATCGCGCACAGCCCCGTGAAGATCAGCAGCCGCCCGAGGTACAGCGGGTTGCGCACGTAACCGTACGGACCCGAGGTGACGAGAGTCGCGTTCTTGACCAGGTGACCCGCGGCCCACAGCCGAGTCGCCAGCCCCAAGACCAACCCGACACAGCCCAGCCAGATCGAAGCCGGCGTGGGCCGCGCAAAGGCCACGAGCCCGGCGACCAGCGCGTAGACGGCCGCCAGCCGGGCCCCGGCCCAGATCCGGACGGAAGGCGACGGCGGAGGCCCGCGGAAGCGCCAGTGGTCGTCGGTCGGGGGTAGTCGCGGCGCCCCACGCAGCCGGTCCCAACACCACTTGATCCGCCGCGCCCGGCGGTGCCAGGTCAACATTCGAGGGTCGGCGGCGGCGATCGCCGCCGCGGAGCCCTGGCCGGTGTAGCGCGCGCGCAAGCGGGCCACGGCGAAGCGGTCCGCGGCGCAGAAGCGCTCGAACAGCGCCCGCCGCAGCGCCCACGGTCTCTGCCCCAGGAGCCACGCCGCGGCGAGATCGACGACGAACACCCGCCCGTCGGCCCCCAGCAGGACGTCGCGGTGCTTGAGGTCCGCCAGGGCCACGCCACGACGGTGCAGCCCCTCGACGATCGCCGCCAGCCGCTCGAAGCATGCGGGCTCGACGCGGCCCGGCTCGTGCTCGGACAGCGGCCGGGCCTCGATCCACTCCACGGCCAGCGCGAAAGGGCCGTGGCGACCCAGGAACGCGGGCAAGCCCGGCAGTCCCGCGGCGGCGCGGTAGGCGCGGCATTCGCGCCGTAGGAGCCAGCGGCCCAGCGTGTTGCGCACCGGCCATGGGCGAGCCGCGTAGTCCTTCAACGCGAAGTCACCGCGGGGCGAGCGGTAGACCACGATGTCGGCCTTCGTGCGGTTCCGTCCACGCCGGCGAGCGAGGAGCTGTGCGGGCTCGCGATCGGCGCCGAAACGCGGCGGGAGGGCGGGGGGTGTGCTAGGCTCAGGCTGGGGGCCGGTCATCGTAAGTCGTTGGGATTGTTACCTTTGACCCGCACGACCGAACCCACGATAACACCAGGTGTGAGCGCCCACCATCGGGGCCCCGCGCGGCAGCGCGTTCCGACGCGGGCGCAACTCGCGGGCCCGGACGTGCGCTGGCTGAAGCGGGGCGGTCGGACCAAGGCGGACTTGAAGGTCCTCGATCTGGGCCAGGGACCGCTCGTGGTCAAGGATTTCGCCGACAAGGCAGGGTGGGTCCGGCTGATCGGCCGCCTGCAGATCGCCCGCGAGTGCCGGGCCTACCGCTGGCTCGGAGCGCTCGCGGGACTCCCGCGCTTCGCCGGCCGCGTCGACGCGCTGGCCCTCGCGCTCCAGTACATCGAGGGGGAGCAGCTGGCCTTCGTCCCGCAGCGCCGGATCGACGGCGCGGCGACGCACCGCAAGCTGGCGGCGATCGTGGAGAGCCTGCATCGCGCCGGTCTGGTCCACCTCGACCTGCGCGGCAAGGACAACGTGCTGATCGCCGCCGACGGCGAGGTCTACGTGCTGGATCTCGCGAGCGCGCTGTGGCTGCGGCCCGGCGGTTGGGCCTGGCGCCTGTTCGGCCGCTGGCTCGAGGTCACGGACGAGGCCGCCCTGCTCAAGTGGAAACGGATCCTCGGAACGGGACCGTTCAGCGTCGAGGAACAGTCGTTCCTGAGCCGCTACCGTTTCTGGCGCGCGCTGTGGATCTTCAACCGCAAGCGCCCGCCCCGGCCATGACGGCGCCGCCCCCGGAGGTCGTGCTGTCTCTCGTGGTGCCGGTCCGTGACGAGCGGGAGAACTTGGAGCCGCTCGTGCGCGAGCTGGACCAGGTGCTGGAGCCGGCGGCGAACGGCATCGAGATCCTGTTCGTCGACGACGGCAGCCGCGACGGCTCGCGCGAGATCATCGCGCGGCTGTCCCACGAGCGCCCGCACGTGCGCGGGCTGCGACTGCGGGAAGGGCGGGGACAGACCGCGGCGCTCGACGCGGGTTTCAAGGCTGCGCGCGGCCGATTCGTCGTCACCCTGGACGGCGACCTGCAGAACGATCCGCGGGACATCGGTCGCCTGGTGGCAGCGCTCGCCGAGCACGACGCCGCGGTCGGATACCGCGCCGCGCGCCACGATCCATGGACCCGCCGGATCGCGGCACGCCTGGCCAACGCGCTGCGCAACGCCCTGACCGGCGACGACATCATCGATACCGGATGCTCGCTCAAGGCCTTCCGTCGCGAGTGTCTGCTGGGGTTGCAGCTGCACGATGGCATGCACCGCTTCCTGCCGACGCTGTTGCGGCTCCAAGGACGCAGCGTCGTGCAGCTCCCCGTCGGCCACCGGCCGCGCCGCGCCGGTCGCGCCAAGTACGGCATCGTGGACCGCGCGTTTCGTACACTGGCCGATGTCTGGGCCGTGCGGTGGATGGTCAAGCGCCGCCTGGACTACGAGCTCGATCGCGAGGGACCGTGAGGGGACGGTCCGACCCGACCCCGGGGCCGCGGCTCAGCTCGGCGGCGAGCCTGGAGGCGACGCGCGGCCGGCTCCCAGGAACCCGAGCCCCGCGCCGGACCCCGGGGCGAACGGCGCCACGCACTGGAAACAGCCCCGGCAGCGCGAGCCGTCCAGCGCCAGTTCGATCGTGCAGGGCAGGGTCAGGCCAGAGCAGTCTCCACCGGCCGCGCTCAGCGAGTTTGTTTCGGTACCGGCCAGGCTGCCGCCTTCGAAGAAATCGAGGACCGTCACGAGGTCGAGCTGCACGATACAGGGGCCGATCTGTTGCTGGGCCGAGGCCATGCGGGTCAGCGTGTTGCCCGCGCGAGCATAGACCTCTGGGTTGCACTCGCCTCCCGCGCCGCCCTGCGGAACGTCGACGCGCGCGGAGTCGACTCCGGTTTCCACGACCTCGACCGGCGAGCTGGCCGAACCCGGACCGAAGCCGCAGTCGTCGGAGGTCGTCTGGATGTCGACCAGGTACTCCCCGGTGATGCCGAGCGGCCGCGGAGCCTCGATCTGGCACGCCTCGTCGCAACCATCACCGGCGATGAGGTTGCCATCGTCGCACTCTTCGCCAGCGTCCAGGAAGCCGTCTCCGCACTCGGGAACGATGCCACCGCTGCCCCCTCCGTCGCACGAGGCCAAGAGGCAGGCGAACAGCGTCGCCAACAGCATCCTCGAGAGCATGGACACGGGATACGTCACCCTCCGCCGGACGGTCAACCCGGCCTGGCCACCGCCCGCGGTGCGGATCCCGCAGTCGGTCCGATGCCACGCGCCTGGAGCGACGATTGTCCGCGAGCCGACGACGACCCGCCAGCCGGCGTGCTTCCAGCGCGCGGCTTCTTGCCGGCGGCTAGCGCCTCGTCTTCTCTGGCTTACGGGCGTAATAGCCCTTGCGCGTGACGATTTCGAGTTCGCTCCGGGCTGCGGTCAGGCTGATCGCCCGCCACTTGCCGTCGCGGACCGAGTTGGTCGAGCTGTAGGCGATCGAGTACTGGTGGCGCAGGTCCGTGGCGATCTCTTCGAAGGCCTTGCGCAGGCGACCGGGGTCCGCCGACATCACCGCCCGGCCTCCCGTCGAATCGGCGAGACGCTCCAACAACGCGGCGACCGACATCGACGTGTCCAGGTTCGACAGTCCTTGCAGGTCGTCCCAGCGCCGAACGAAGGTGCGCCCGAGGTCGCGCCCCAAGCCGATGGGAAAGATCATGACCTCGCTGCGCAAGGCCTGGTCGAGTGCCTCTTCCACGGTGTGCAGGCTGCCCGGTTCGAGCCCGCTCGAGGCTTCGTCCCGGCCGTCGGACAGCAGAACCAGGACGCGGCGGCCTTCGAAGCTCTCGAGCAACCGCGCGGTCTTCCATACGGCATCGTAGAGCGCCGTCCCACCGCTGGGGCGGGTACCCTCGATCGCCAGACCCAGGGCCACCTTGTCCGACGAAAGGTCCTGAGCCACCTGGACCGTGTCGTTGAAGCTCACGACGATACCCTCGTCGGCGGGACCGAGGATGTCGAGGAAAGCCAGCGCCGCCTTCTGGGCCTTGCCCAGCCGCTCGTCCTTTTCCATGCTGAGGGAGCAGTCGAGCACCAGCGCCACGCGCAGGGGCTTGTCGGTCGTCGTGAAGCGCTCGATCGATTGCGCCACATTGTCTTCAGTGATTGCGAAGTCGTCGGCGAGGAGGTCGGTGACGTGGCGGCCTGCCCGGTCACGGACGACGACGTAGAGGTTCACCAGATCGATGTCCTCGACCTGGTTGACCACGAGACGGCTGGTGCGGCGCGTCGCCCGCGCGCGTCGCCCGTCGTCGAGCAGCAGCAGGGCCTCGAGCAGGTGGGCGCGCCCCTCGGTGCCCGCGTCCCAGGAGGTCGCCCACGGAGGCTCGGTGATCGTGGCGATCCGCTTGCCGTCCGCCAGTAATTCGATGCGCGCGATCGTGGCGTTCTCGGGTAGGTCGACCTCGAGTTCGATCGTCGTCGGGCCGAGCACGGTGGCCAGCTCGCGGGGCTTGACAAATCGGACCGCCGGCTCGTCCGCTGCCCGCAGGGCCGATGCCGCACACAGCAGTGCCAGGAGCAGGGTCGAGCCCCGCGCGAGACGCCGTCGCTCCGCACTGTCCTGCACCGTTCCACCGTACCCGCTCGGGCGGTCCGTGTCACGTCGCAGGATCCCCGGCCGGCGCGGGTACGCCGGGCACGGGCGGATCCGGGACGGCAGCGCTCCCCGATCGCCGCCCTCCGGCACGGGAGAGCAACACCAGGCCGACGGCCGGCAGCTCGACCAAGAGCCAGAAGGCGAGGCGCAGGAGCGCGGTCAACACGAGCCCGACGACGCCCCACGCCGCGGGCGCCATGAAGACCACGGCGTAGAGGGTGAAACAGAGCAGCACGCCGCCGAGCAGCGAGAGCGACAGCCCGAACGTCCGACCCAGACCTCGCCCCACGGCGTGGAAGATGGCGGCGATGCCCATCCACTTCAGGACCGCGAAGGCGATCAGCACGACCGGCGCCCCCACGACGGTGAGCAAGAGCAAGCTGAACAGGGCCAGGAAGCCGAGATAGCCCAGCAGCCCCACGAAAAGGGCCTTGAGGAAGCGGACGGGCAGCTCGTCGCTGATGGTCCGGATGCGCTCTGGGACGAGGAGCACGAGAGCGACGAGGAGCAGGAAGATCAGGAACTTGTGAAACAGACGGATCCAGAACAGCACGGTCCAGAGCGACCCGAAGCCGATGTTGACCATCTCGCCGGCGGCCCGCGACAGCCGGTCGCGGTCCAGCGAGCTCAGGACGTTCACCATCTCGTCCTCCACCGCGGAGTTCTCGAGCTGGATCGATCCTCCCACGCTGACCAGCGGCCCGGAGACCTGCGCGTTGCGCAGCTCGAGGTCCGACAAGATGCCGACGACTTCTCCGGCCAGTGCCCGTTCGAGTCGCAGCGACCCGAGGATCGAGACCACCTGCCGGGTCACCTGGCCTTCCACGACGACCTTGCCGCCGATGCACACGACGTTTCCGTGCTGGCGTACTCCGGCTGGAACGTGCAGGTCGCCGCTGAACACGCTGACGAGGTCGCCGTAGCGGTCGACCCACGGTTCCTCCTGTTCCTGCGCTCGTCCCTGATCCTGATCTTGCTCCGGCTGTTGGGCCGGCGCGGGGGCCGCGAGCGCCAGGGCCATGCCCGCCAGAAGGAGCAAGAGCGCGACGACCGCGGTGTGGCTGGGCCAACGTCTGCTGGAGCAGGCTGTCATCGTCTCTCTTCTCCTTCGGCCCGGTGCGGCCGCATGAGGTCACGGCCCAGGACGAGGCCGATGCCGGCCGCCATCATCGCGGTGCAGGCCAGGATCGCTGCGGTCGCGGCGGGCTCGAGCGCGTGGAGCGTCCCGAGCAGCGAACGGGTGGCCCCGGCGAGCTCGCCGAGCAGCCGGAATCCGGAAGCGAAAAGCGCCTGCAGCGGGGCGAACAGGCCCGCGACGGCGCTGGCGGCGGCGGACAGCAAGGCCCAGCAGTCGCGGGCCAGCGTCGCGGGAGCTGGCAGCTCGCGCCAGGCCCCGAAGACCAGGATGGCAGCGAAGGCGGCTGCGGCGGCCAGCGACCAGCCCAACTCTCGAGCGCCGACCTCTGGCACCCCCGGCGCGCGGCCGGCCAGCTCCGCCGCCAGCCGGACACGGATGTCGACGGCGAAGGGCGGATCGACGCGAAGAGCGGCCAGGTCGGCCGTCAATCCGCGCTCGAGCGCGACCGCCGACCGGCATGCGCTACAGCGGCCCAGATGCCGGTCGAGCGCGGTGCGGGCGGCGGGCGGGCCGAGCCTCAGTTCCTGCTCGAGGTAGCTCCTTCGGGCGGCGCGACAGTCCATGTTCAGCTCGCGAACAGCGCGGGGTGGCGGCGGTCGAGGACGCCGCGCAGCGCCGCCCGACCCCGGAGCAACCGGCTCTTGATCGTACCCTCGGGCAGCCCCAGCGTGTGCGCGGCCTCTCCGACCTGGAGGCCCTCGATGTAGACGAGGAACAGCACCTCGCGATACCGCGGTTTCAGTTCGGCCAGCGCCCGCCGCAGCGCGGTGGCGCGTTCGCCCGCCTCGGCTCGCTCGCTCGGACCCGGCGCGGGGTCGCCGAGATCGTCAGGCAGCTCCGTGCGCGAGCCTTCGCGCTTTTTGCGACGGCCGTGGTCCATCACGTGATTGGCAGCCAGCCGGTAGAGCCAGGTGGAAAACGGGTGGTCCGGCCGGTACTGGTTCAAATTGCGGTAGACCTTGAAGAACACCTCGCTCACCACGTCCTCCATCTCCTCTCGGCCGACCCCGTAGCGCCAGGCCACGCTGGCCACCAGCTTCTGGTAGCGGCCGACGATCTGGGCGAAGGCGTCGTGGTTGCCCTGCAGGACCTCGCCGACGACCCGCTGGTCCTGAGCCGTTCGATCGTCCATCGCCCCCGGAGTCGTGAAACGACGAGGGACCGCCGCGGGTTCCCGTCATCCTGTCGCGTCGCCCGTTGCAGGCCGAGGCGGTAGTATAGGGCCGCGCGGAGGCGTGAATGGGCGCAAAAAGCCGATCCTCGCGGCCGAAGCGGTCGAGGCTCGCCCCGGAGCAGTTACGCTGGCGTTGCGACCCCGCGGAACTGCCTTTCCGGTCCACCGACGAGCTGGGGGACTGCCCGATCAACATCTTCGGCCAGCCGCGAGCCCAGGAGGCCCTGCGCCTCGGTCTCGCCGGACGTGCCGAGGGCTACAACATCTTCGTATCGGGCGAGGTCGGCAGCGGTCGGTCGACGGTCGTGCGGCGCATGCTCTCGGAAATCGAGCCCGGCCAGGCAGCCCCACCCGACCTGGTCTACGTCCGGAACTTCGAGGATCCCGATCGCCCCCGGCGCATGACGTTTCCCGCGGGCCGCGGCAAGGTCTTCCGCAAGGCCATGCACGAGCTGGTCGAGGGCCTGGCGCGCGACCTGCACCATCTCTTCGACTCCGCGCCCTACCGCAAGCGGCGGGCCACGCACGTCGAGCAGGCCAGCGCCGGACAGAAGGCCAAGCTCAAGGAGTTCGAGAAACGGGTCCAGGCCGAGGGGTTCTCGCTGGTCCAGGTGCAGATGGGACCGTTCGTCCAGTCGCGGCTGGTGCCGATCGTCGCCGGCAACCCGGTGGACATGGACCAGCTCGAAGCGCTGGTCGACAGCGATCAGTTCGAGGCGGACCAGTTCACGGAGCTGAAGCGCAAGCATTCGGCCCTTCAGGTCGAGCTCGAAGCGTTGGGGAAAGAGATGCACGGCCTGGCGCGCGAGCTGCGCCAGCAGATCCGCGCGCTCGACCGGCAGCTGGCCCAGCCGCTCGTCGAGGAAGGGATCCAGGACCTGCGTGGGGCATTCGAGACCGAGACGCTCACGACCTTCCTCGAACAGGTCAGCGAAGACGTGCTGAACCGGCTGGACGAGTTCCGCCGGGCGGAGGACGACGAGAGCGAGGGGCAGGACGGGTCGCAGGTCGCGCTGTCGGCCGAGGCGCGCGCGCGGTACGAGGTCAACGTCGTCGTGGACAACTCGCCGACGGAGGGACTCCCGGTGATCTGGGAAACCAACCCGTCCTACCGCAACCTGTTCGGCACGATCGAGAAGTCGCCGAGCGAGAGCGGCGAGTGGGAGACGGACCATTCGCGGATCAAGGCGGGGAGCCTGCTGCGGGCCCACGGAGGTTTCCTGGTGCTCGACGCCATGGACGCGCTGGTCGAGCCCGGGGTCTGGGCGGCGCTGAAGCGGACGCTGCGCCACCGGCAGGTCGAGATCCAGTCCTTCGATCCGGCCTTCCTGTTCCCGGGCGCTTCGCTCAAGCCCGAGCCTGCGTCGATCGACGTCAAGGTCGTGATGATCGGGACCCGGCAGATCTACGGACTGCTCTACGCCGTCGACGAGGACTTCAAGAAGATCTTCAAGGTCAAGGCGGAGTTCGCCAATCATACCCCGCTGGACCGTGACGAGATGATGAATTACGCCTGCCTGATCCACAAGCGGGTGCGCGCGGAGCATCTGCCGCCGTTCCACCGCGACGCGGTCGCCGGCGTGATCGAGCAGGGCGTGCGCCTGGCCGGCGACCGCAGCCGGTTGACCACGCGCTTCACGGAAATCGCCGACCTGGTGCGCGAGGCGGGCTACTGGGCGCGCGAGGCCGGTTCGAAGCAGGTGCGCGCGACGCACCTGGAGCAGGCGCTGGCCCGTCGCGTGTACCGAGTCAACCTGGTCGAGGAGCTGATGCGGGAAAGGATGGCGCAAGGCGTCGTGCTGCTCGATGTCGAGGGGCAGAAGGTGGGTCAGGTCAACGGCCTCGCGCTGCTGGACGTCGGCGACCACGTGTTCGCCCAGCCCTCGCGCATCACCGCCACGACGGCGATGGGCCGATCAGGCATCATCGATATCGACCGTGAAGCGCAGATGTCCGGGGCGATCCATACCAAGGGCGTGCTGATCCTCACGGGCTTCCTGCGCGCGCGCTTCGCCCAGAGCAAGCCGCTGACGCTCACGGCCAGCATCTGTTTCGAGCAGAGCTACGGCGGGATCGACGGCGATTCGGCCTCGTCGACCGAGCTGTACGCCCTGCTGTCCAGCCTGGCCCAGGCGCCGATCCGCCAGGGCATCGCCGTGACCGGTTCGGTCAACCAGCGCGGCGAGGTGCAGCCGATCGGCGCCATCAACCCCAAGATCGAAGGGTACTTCGACCTCTGCCGGCTGAAGGGGCTGAGCGGGGAGCAGGGCGTGATGATCCCGTCGCGCAACCTCTCGCAGTTGATGTTGCGCTCGGACGTCGTCCTTGCCGTACGCCAGGGCCGGTTCCACGTCTGGGGCGTCGCCACCGTCGAAGAAGGGCTCGAGGTGTTGACCGGGATCCCGGCGGGAGAGCGCGACGGCACTGGCGCCTACCCCTCAGGCACGCTGTTCGCGCGCGTCGACGCCCGGCTGCGAGAACTGGCAGAAGGCGTCGCGCGATTCGGACCGGCCGACGCCGGATTCCCGCACTGACTGCGGCGGTCAGGACCGCGCATCCGAGCGAGCGGGGAGCAACCCGGCGAGTTGCGGTCGCCTGCCGGCCTGGGTAGCTTGTCGTGTGGGATTGGCCGGCCCCGCGGAGGGGAAGGAGTTCCGGGATGATCACGCGCATCGGCATCATGGGCTTCGGCCGGATCGGGCGGAACGTCTTCCGCATCCTGCATGCACGCGACGACATCCAGGTCGCGGCGATCGTCGATATCGCCGAACCCGAAGCGCTGGAGTACCTGTTGAAGTTCGACACCGTGCACGGGCGGTTTCCGGATCCCATCTCGGTCACCGGGGATTCGCTCTACGCGAAGGGTCGCCGGATCCGCCTGTTGCAGCGCCGGGCCCCGGGCGATGTCGACTGGCAGGCCATGGGGGTCGAGATCGTGGTCGAGGCCACCGGACGCTACCGTACCCGTGAAGCGCTGCAGAAGCACGTCGAAGCCGGGGCCAGGCGCGTGGTGCTCACCGTCCCGCCGCGGGACGAGATCGACGCCCTGGTCGTGATGGGCGTCAACGACCACGTGCTCACGCCGGAGCATCGCATCATCAGCAACGCGTCCTGTACGGCCAACGCCTTGGCGCCGATCTGCAAGGTGCTGCACGAAGAGATCGGGATCGAGCGTGGGTTCCTCACGACCGTGCACGCCTACACCAACGACCAGCGGCTGGCCGATGTGCCGCACAGCGAACTGCGGCGCTCGCGGGCGGCCGCGGAGAACATCATCCCCACCGACACCTGGTCGCCGCGCGCCGTGGGCCGCGTGCTGCCGGCGCTCGCCGGCCGACTGGACGGCATGGCCTTGTGCGTGCCGGTCGCCGACGGGTCGTGCGTGGACCTGGTGACGCTGATGAGCCGGCCGGTCGAAGCGACGGAGGTCAACGCCCTCGTCCGCTCCGCGGCCCAGTCGACGATGCGCGAAGTGATCGAGTACACCGAGGAGCCCATCGTCTCCTCCGACGTCATCGGCAACTCCCA
>Ga0187892_10003034_pt1 | contig 31704 bp, 17 predicted proteins | sample MA1701073metaG_FD_139345 | JGI IMG/M metagenome (GOLD analysis project Ga0187892, IMG submission 139345) | Bio-ooze microbial communities from a basaltic lava cave in the Kipuka Kanohina Cave System on the Island of Hawaii, USA - MA170107-3 metaG ...
AAGTGCTGTCCGGAGCGCTGCCACGTGCCCGCCTGGACGACTCGACGGTTCTTGCGTGCCGCTTCGACCATTTTGATACCCTCGTCGATTGCCACACAAACCGGCTTCTCGACGTAAACATCTTTGCCGGCCTTGCACGCCTCGATGGTCATGTACGGATGCCAGTGGTCGGGGGTCGATATGCAGACGAAATCAATCGACGGGTCCGCAAGGATCTCGCGAAAATCCTGAACGGACTTTGCCTTTTGCTTGGCCCCATTGACAAGGGCCACGGCTCTTTCGCGATGCGGTCGATAAACATCGCAGACGACTTTGACCTCGACTCCTTGCTCCAGAGCCACGCTCAAGTTCTCAGACCCCATCATGCCGAGCCCGATAAAGGCGCCTGTTGGGCGTTCATTGGCGCCTCTCAACTTGCCGGTGAACAGCGAGGTTGTAAGGGTGGCACCTGCTGACTTTAGAAAACTGCGTCGGCCAAAAGGCTTGTGAGTCATGTCAATTTGTTCTGGAGTCCGCCGGCCGGTGAACCGCCGATGAGGTGGAGACGGTTCCGAGCACAATAACCTTCATCCCTCTTCGCCATTCCGGCCAAGCCTACGACTTGCCGTTTCTACCGAAGATCGTGGTTCGAAGTTAGACAAGGATCGCCTTCACCGGGCTGGCAGACTCAACTCCGGTGAGACGCTGATCGAGGCCCTGATACTTGTAGGTGAATTTCTCGTGATCAATCCCCAACAGGTGCAGCAGTGTGGCTTGGAAGTCACGGACATGGACGGGATCCTTGATGATGTTGTAAGAGAATTCGTCGGTTTCCCCGTAGACAACCCCACCTTTCACTCCGCCTCCGGCCATCCATAAGCTAAAGCACCGCGGATGGTGGTCGCGGCCGTAATCCGTTTGGGTGAGCTTACCCTGTGAGTAGATCGTACGGCCAAACTCACCGCTCCAGACAACGACGGTATCTTCGAGAAGACCCCGCGCCTTAAGATCCTGGACCAACGCCCAACATGCCTGATCGACGTCTTTGCATTGGCTGGCCAGCACCTCGGGAAGAGTGTTGTGCACATCCCAACCCCGGTGGTAGAGCTGTACGAAGCGAACGCCGCGCTCCACCAGCCTGCGAGCCATCAGACAACTATGCGCGAAGGTGCCTCCTTTGCGGGCGTCGTCGCCGTACATTTTGTAGGTGCTCTCGGGCTCTTTCGTCACGTCGGTGAGTTCTGGAACTGAAGTCTGCATTCTGAACGCCATTTCATACTGAGCGACGCGAGTCAGCGTTTCGGGGTCACTCAGCTTCTGATACTGGATCTGGTTGATCTGGCCGGCGGCATCCAGCATACGTCGCCGGAGGGAAGAGGACACGCCGTCTGGATTATTAATGTAGAGCACTGGGTCGCCGCCCGAACGCAACGCCACCCCGGCGTATTGGGCCGAGAGAAATCCTGCGCTCCAAAGGCGCGCTGAAATTGCCTGAACCCCGGCCTTCGGGTGTGAATGCGTGGCGTTGAGCACCACAAACGTTGGCAAATCCTGATTCATGCTCCCCAAGCCATAGGCGATCCAGGCGCCCAGGCAGGGTTTTCCTGCGATCATGTTCCCGGTTTGGATGAAGGTGATGGCCGGTTCATGGTTGATGGCTTCTGTGTTCGCCGTGCGAATAATCGCGAGGTCATCCACCATCTTGGACGTGTAGGGCAACAACTCGGACATCCACGTTCCACTCTGGCCATGCTGTTGGAACTTGAAGATTGAAGGCGCGATGGGAAAGCGGCTTTGGGCGGCGGTCATGGTCGTGAGCCGTTGACCCTGTCGTACGGACTCTGGCAGATCCTTGTCGTACCAGTCTTTCATCTTGGGCTTGTAGTCGAACAAGTCGATTTGCGGAGGTGCTCCCACCATGTGGAGATAGATGGCCCGTTTGGCCTTTGGGGCAAAATGAGGCAGCGAGGGAAGTCCACCCACAGCTTTTGCGTTCGTTACGGCATTGGCAACTAGACTTCTGTCACCGAGGACAGTGGCTAGAGCGGCCGCACCCAGGCCTCGCGCAGCATGCCCAAAAAACTGGCGGCGTGTTTCAAGCAGAACGGTTTCGTCGAACGGATGCATGGTGGTTCTCCTGAGAAAAACTTGAAACTGCGAAAGAAAGAATCAATGGTAGGGACGCGCTGCTGCGCGTCCGCGACAGTAAACCTAAAACGGACGCGGGGCACCGCGTCCCTACCGGATCACGCTACACCAAGAAACAATTCTTCTCAGCTTCCCGTCGTTGACAGCGAATCTTTGTCACTTGTTCAGTCCCTCATCGAGATTCATTACCTGGTTGGCCACCATCGTCAGAGCCGCCGATTGTGGAACGGCCAACGCCTCGTCTGGTTTGGACTCTCCCACTGACAGAAGTTTCTTTGCCTCCTCGGTGTGGGCGACGAAGTGAGCGAGATAGTCCTGATAAGCCTTTCGGGTGATGTCTCGTTCGCTGGCATCAAACGGCCGGCCCAAAAGGCGGGTCGCAATGAAATCGATCTCGCGGTCTAGATCTCCTTGCGCTGACTTCAAAGCAGCCTGCGCCAGAGCGCGGGCTGCTTCAACAAACTGCGGATCGTTCATAACGACCAGTGCCTGGAGTGGTGTATCCGTTCGCTCACGGCGCACCGTACAACTCTCCCGTGTGGGAGCGCCGAAAATCTCCATCGAGGCCGGTGGGGCGCTGCGCTTCCAGAACGTATAGAGGCTGCGGCGGTAGAGCTTGTCGCCCGTGTCCTGTTTGTAAAACTGGGTATTGCTACCGATCATCGCAACCGTTTCCCAAATGCCTGAGGGCTGATAAGGCTTTACGCTCGGTCCGCCAATCGTCGGTACGAGCAGCCCACTCGCCGCCAGCGCATAGTCTCGAACCATCTCGCCATCCATACGGAATCGAGGCCCTCGTGAGATCAACCGGTTCTCCGGATCTGACTTCAATTTTGCTTCGCTGGCCTGAGCCGATTGCCGGTAAGCGGCCGAGGTGACCAACAGCTTGAAGAACTTTTTGACGTCCCATCCCGATTCGCGAAACTCGACTGCCAGCCAGTCAAGCAGTTCCGGGTGCGACGGCGCCAGTCCTTGAGAACCGAAGTCCTCGCTCGACTTCACCAGGCCGGTGCCAAAAAGCTCCTGCCAGAAACGGTTCACCGTGACGCGCGCGGTGAGCGGGTTGGAGGCATCGACCAGCCACTGAGCCAAACCCAGCCGATTGCGAGGGAACGACGCCGGCATGGGTGGGAGGGCAGTGGGAACGTTGGGCTGGACTTCCTGGCGCGGTTGGTCGTATTGACCGCGGTGGAGGATGTGGGCCATCGGCTGACTCTCACGCCGTTCCTGCATCACGTGGGTGATGGCGCTGCGCCTGCGGATGTCCCGCTGCTGGAGATCCACCTGTTGTCGCTTGAAAACGAGACCCCGGTAATTCTTGTCCTCATTGTTCAGAAAGAAGAGATGCAGGTTCTCGCGCTCGGCATCGGTCAGCTGGTCAGCCGGCTTGCTGAAAGCCGGATAGAGTTCCGACCAGGCAAAGGCCAGACGCGCCTCATCATCCGTGAGCGCGTGATTGAAGATGCGGAAATCGGCAATGGCCCCGCCTTGAAAAAAACGCTTGCCATCACTACCCAAACGCAGCGGCCTACCTGTGCGAATCTCGCCCTTCAGCTCCGAGGCGGCGGCGTTTCCCAGCGCCGGAACGGGCTTGCCGTTGAAGTAAAGACTCATGCCATCCTGCCCGCGCCCGCCGTCGTAGGTAACCACCAGATGATTCCAGGTACCAGGCTTCAGCTGCCGCAAATGTTCTCCCCGGGCGGAAATCGCTTTTCCGTCGTCACCCGTCAGCTTGAGCATGGGCACGCGTGCTCCCAGTTCAATCAGCCAACCGCGGTCTTTATCTTCAGGGTTCATCTGGCTGGCAATCACGAAGTTGTCGTCGTTGTCGGGCGATAGGATCCAGGTGGCAATCGAAAACGCCTTGTCCGCACTGAAGTCGCCGTTGGCCTTGGTTGGAATCTCAACCTGAGCTTTCGCGCCGAAGTGCAGGCCCTTGGAGTTGGGCCGCGGTCCGTCTCCCAGAGTTAATCCGTCTTTCAGTGAAATGGTTTCGGCTTGACCTTGGTGCTCCAGCGACGCCGTGGTTCCGAGCGTCAGGCAGGCCAGTTGCGCGGAGGGGTCCATGGATGGTCTCGGCGGCGACTTTCTCGCATCTACCATCTCAAGAGGTGCCACCAACCCGGTGCGATCCTTCGAACGCAGCCACTTCCCGAAGGACTTGTCTTGTTGCCTGCGCGCCTGTTCCATGCGCTCAAGCAACACCCGTTCCTCACGATTGAGCTGGTCCCACCGCTGAACGTCCGGTCCTGTCGGTATGACCAGAATGGGCGGTGTGTCCGGGATATTGCCGTCCATGGCGTTCTGCGTGGTGTTGCGGAAAAATGCGGCCATGGAATAGAAGTCTTTGGCAGAGATGGGGTCAAACTTGTGATCGTGACAAGTCGCGCAACCGACGGTCAGCCCCAGGAAGACAGCGCCTGTCGTATCGACGCGGTCCTTGGCGTAGATGGCTTCAAATTCCTCAGGAATGGCGCCACCCTCATTCGTCGTCACATTACAGCGGTGAAAACCAGAGGCAATCTGTTGATCGACCGTGCGATTGGGCAGCAGATCTCCCGCCAGTTGCTCAATGGTGAAGCGATCGAAGGGCAGGTTCCGATTGAAAGCTTTGATGACCCAGTCGCGGTAGGGCCACATCTCGCGATAGTTGTCGATGTGGATGCCGTGTGTGTCGGCATACCGAGCCGCATCCAGCCAATAGCGACCGCGATGCTCTCCCCAATGCTGGGAGGCCATCATCCGATCGACGAGTTTTTCGTATGCCTGCGCCGAGGGGTCGTTGACGAACTGTTCGACTTCGTCGGGCGCGGGTGGCAGTCCGGTGAGATCGAGGGAAAGGCGGCGCATCAAAGCCCGACGCTCCGCTTCCGGCGCTGGCTCCAGCCCCGCAGCTTCCATTTTCGCGAGCACGAAGGCATCGACCGGGTTCCGAACCCAATCTCTGGTTTTCACTGGAGGCAATGAAGCTCGTGAAGGCGGGACAAAGGACCAGTGTTCCTTCCAGGTCGCCCCGTCTGCGATCCATCGTTTCAGAATGTCCTTTTGCGCGTCCGTGAGTACTTTGTGCGAGCTTTCAGGCGGCATCCTCAAAGCCGGATCGGCTTGAGTGATACGCTGATACACGAGGCTTGATTGCAGGTTGCCGGGTGTAACCGGAGTGCCGCTCTCTCTCTTCGCAAACACGCCTTCCCGCGTGTCGAGCCGCAGATCGGCCATGCGTGTGTTGGCGTCCGGGCCGTGGCAGTGGAAACAGTTTTCGGACAGGATGGGCCGTACCACACGTTGAAAATCGACTTGCGGGCTCGCGGGGGCCGGTTTTTGTGCCCAAAGAACCTGTGTGAAGAGGCTGCAGAACAAGACTACCAAACTCTGCAGGGGAGATCTCATAGCGAAAACCTCATAGCGACTGGCGTCGGGCCAAGAAATCTGTTTTGGTCCTGGGTCTGAATTTGATTCGAGAGCCGAATCAGGGACAGGTTGCATGATTCGCATCCCTGGACTCCTGTTGCCTGTGATTATACGACAGATTGGTCGGTAGTTCCTGGACACGCGTCCAGTTTAGGCGGCTCGCAGGGATCGCAAACGAGCCGGAATTCCTTGGATTCCGGCTCGCGCTGCGCTTGGCCGGACTGACGGGCGTATTCCCTCAGCGAGCCGAAGGCTTCGGAGCTACCTCTCGATTTTACTTCGTATAGGGTTTGCCCGCGACTCCGACGTCCAGGCGATGGATGGAGTGACGCTCCGCGACTGTGACGTAGACGCTCTTGCCCCAGAAGCAGAGGTTGGTCACCTTTGAGCCACCGGCAGGAATCTCGGCGACTAACTCGCCATCCAGCGTGATGACGGCAACCGTTGCATCTAACCATCGCGCCACCCAGAGACGGTCGTATTCGTCGAACATGACTCCGTCGACCGAGGAATTTGGGAACTGGTATACCGTCCTTGGGGGGCCCAACGAACCGTCCGTTCGGAAGTCAAAGCTCAAAATCCGGTTGGTCATGGTCTCCGCAACGATGAGTTGCTTCTGGTCGGGCGTCACTGCCAGCCCATTGGGATACTTCAAGCCCGTTGCGAGTCGTGTGACCTTCTTTGCTGCATCAATCCGATAGATCGAGCCAATGGGCGCTTCCGGGGTCTCGTTGGAGGGATCGGTAAAATAAATGTTTCCGTCCAGGTCCAGACACACATCATTGGGGCTGAGATAGGGTTTGCCTTCGAACTTATCCGTCAACACCTCAATCGGGGTTCCATTCGGATGAACTCGGATGATCCGCTTGGCGCCCGCATCCGCTCCAATGACGTATCCAGCGGAGTCCACCTTCAGTCCGTTCACCTGCCCGCCGGTCTCGCACCAAACCCCAACGCCCCCTTGCGGAGTCATCTTCCCCAAGGTTCCGTTGCGAAGGTAGTTCACAAAATAGAGGTTTCCGTGGCGGTCGAAGATCGGGCCTTCGGCAAAATCGATGTTGGCGACGACCGGATAGGGCGTGATTTTTTCGGGAAGTGGCGTTGGTGTCTTGGCAAGCATGGCGAGACTGAGGACGCCGATGGAAAGAATGCTGTGGAGCAGAAGATTGCTCAAAGGCTACCTCATTCGTGCCCGAAGGTGGACCGTGTTGCGAGGTCTGTAGGGTGCGTCGCGTCTTTGACGCACCCTCTCCGGCAGATGATCTGGTGGGTTGAAGTGCCCACGCACCCTACCTCTAGTCTTCAATTTCCAGGATCTTCAGGGTATCCCGGTAAAACATCTTCTCGATGGCCTCCGTGTTCAGACGGGGAAGAGCCGTGCCAGTCAACATCTCGTTCAGCTTCCGGATCCCGTCAACGCTCGCGTCAACTGTTGTGAAAGGATAGTCGGTGCCGAACAGGACCTTGTCCCAGACGCCATACTCCTGGACCAGCATCAGCGAGTGATAGAGCTGGAATGGGCGATAGTGCAGGGCCGAGCAGTCTGTATAGACGTTCGGATGCTTGCGGATGGTAACGACACACTCGCCCTCATACGGGTGCGACAGATGCGCCATGATGATTTTGACCTTCGGGTGGCGAATCGCTACTTCGTCCAGGAGTCGGGGCAGCGTGCACTCCAATGGAGCTTTGTCGATAAAGGTTGTGCCTGTGTGCAGGAGAACAGGCAGGTGATGCTTGCCAGCGTATTCCCAGAGATAGTCGAGTTCTGGCTGGTTGGGCTTGAACCCGGCGTACATTGACAACAGTTTGATCCCCTTCATCCTCAGATCCTGATGACCTTGGACGAGTTCGTCCTGCCAACCTGGCTGCGTGGGGTCAACGGACAGGAACGGAATCAGCTTGTCCGGATGCTGGCGCGCATAGGCGGCCACCTCGGTGTCGGGCACCCAGAGACCTGACAGTTTGGCCTTACCGCCAAAGACGATGGTCCTGTCGCACTGCTTCCCTGTAGCGTAATACTCGTCCCAGCGCACCGTGAGGTCCACCTCGACGCCGGTACGAGCACGACGCGCCTGATCGCGAAAATCCTCGGTGAAGTGGTCCGGGTATTTGAAGAAATGGGTATGAACATCAACCATCATGACGATCTCTCCTTCTCGCCAAAAAACCAGAATTCGTTGAGACCTTGGGCGTCGATCGGCAGTGAACGAATCTGTCCAGAAAGCTGGACAGAGCGGCAGCAACGCTAGCAGAATCACCTTGACACATCAACAGGACAATATAGACTTCCGTCCCTCCAAACGGACTGGTTGTCCAGTATTCTGGACGCCGATCTCGAGCGCCTTGTTGGGAGCAATCCATGCTCCTGCGAGTCACCACAGAACATGAAAGCGCTACCTCCTCCAACTCTTCGTCTTCGTGCTCGTTCTCGTCGCCGACCTCGGCTTTTGTTCGGGGACGAGCACTAGCACTAGCACCAGGACGATTCTCATGGGAGCGATCAAATGACTCAAGTCGTCTACAACCCCTCAGACATTGATTTTGCCAAGCCTGGAAAGCATCACTATCAACTCGCCTTTCAGATGGACTCGAACTGGGGCTCTTCGCTGATTCCGATTACGGTGATCAACGGGTTGAACGGCCCTGCAGAGAAAAACGTTGTAGCGTTCGGCGGCACGCACGGCAACGAATACGAAGGCCAGGTTTCAGTCAAACGGCTTTGCCGCGATCTCGATCCCGCGACCATGCGCGGCCGGGTGATTCTGATACCGCAGTTGAGCCAAAGCGCCTGCGTGGCCGACCGTCGCGTGTCGCCTCTCGACGGTGTCAATATGAATCGCGCTTTCCCTGGAAATCCACGGGGCACGATTTCTTATCGAATTTCGAATTTCGTAAAGACGAAAATCTTTCCGCAGGTTCACGCGGTGCTCGATATCCATTCGGGTGGGAATGAAGCCATTTTTCCGTTGTGCTCTTCGTTTCATCCGATTCCAGATCCGCAACAGCGCGCGGAAATCGCCAAGGTCGCTCAGCTTTTCGATACGCCGTTCATCATGCTGTATTCGAGCCAGCTGCATTCAGGCCTGCTGACCGATGAAGCCGAAGCGATGGGCAAGATCACGATTGGCGGCGAATTTGGTTATGCCGAGTCGACGAACCGCAAAGGTACGTTGCACGCATATGAAGGAATCAGGAATGTATTGCGACACTACGGCCTCCTGCCGGGCGAAATCGTAAAGATCGATCCCGCGAGGCCATCGCCGCCACGCTTTGTGCAGGCTGTGAATCTGGCAGACTACATTCCGTGTCCAAAGGACGGGGTCTGGGAACCTCTCGTCGATCTGGGTGTCGACGTCAGTGAGGGCGACTTGTTGGGGCGTCTGCACGATTTCTCCGATCATTCGTCCGAGGCGCAGGAGATCCGTGCTCACCGGTCCGGGGTTGTCTCCATGCTTCACTTCGCGGCGCAAATCAAGAAAGGATTCACGCTCTACGTGGTGTCGGAGGAAGTTTGGCTTTGACGGAGCCTCAATGGTAGGGACGCGCGTGGGACCGCTGTCCCGCCGCGCGTCCTCAAGCGGGAACCTCAAGCCGGACGCGTGGCACCGTGTTCCTACCGGATCTGGTTCATCCGGCAAACAAGATTCTTTTGCAGCCTCCCTGTTTGAAGAGGCACGCAATCCGAGAGAAACCAACATGCAATTTAGGAAACTGAAATGGCCCGAGGTTAAGGCCCTCGACTTTGACCGGCTGATCGCCATCGCTCCGCTGGGCTCGATTGAGCAGCACAGCCTGCATCTGCCTCTTTCGGTGGACACAGACCTCATCACTGAATTGTCCGAGCGCGTGGAAGCTGCCAGACCCCAGACCGTCGTCCTGTTGCCGACTCTCTGGCTGGGACATTCACCGCACCACCGTCATCTGGCCTCGCTGAGCCTCGAGATACAGCCTTACATGGATTTGATCAAGGGACTGTGCGACTCTCTCATTCGCACGGGATTCAGGAAGATTCTGTTTCTCAATGGTCACGGAGGCAATGAGATCGTGACCAAAGCGGCTATGCGGGACGTGAAAAGCAAGTATGAAGGCCGTCCTGAGTTGCGGATCGGATTTGCTTCCTACTGGGCCTTGGGACGTGACACGGTGTCGGCAGTTCGTGAATCGCCTCTGGGAGGCGTTGGGCACGCTTGTGAGATGGAAACCTCAATGATGCTGAACTTGCGGCCCGAGTCAGTCGAGATGGCCAAGGCCCGGACGGGCGGACCGTTCGGCACGACCAACAAGTACAAGCGCCTCGACGCCCAGTACGCTCCACCGGTTTATTTTGTGGATGAGTTCAACGACATCTCCGACCATGGCGGCATTGGCCGTCCGGAAATGGCCACGCCCGAGAAGGGACAGAAATTCTTCGACGGGTTTGTGCAGGAGATTGTTGAGTTCGTCGACGAGTTTGCAGAATGGAAATAACAGGTGCCGGGTATTAGGTGTGAGGCACAGGCTTCTGGGTGGCGCATACATCGCGCAATTTGCCATGTATGCGGGCGGTGCCGTACGCACACATGACGGACGGCGCCATGTGTGCTCCACCCTGGGAATCGGGAATTCCTGATTCGCAACCATGGGTACTGAAATCACTCGCCGTTCCATGATCATGAGTAGCGCCGCAGGTTTTGGAGCGCTCGTGACGGGATTGAATTCGATTGCCGCGGAAGACCGCAGGGCTCAACTGCCCCGGTTCAATCACCGTGGATATCTCGGCTGGATCACGGATCTGGCTTCGAACCCTGATCCTTCGGCGGCATGGCCTTCCATGCGACTGGATACAAAGTTGATGAAGGATTACATGTGGACCTTCTCGTCCATGCAGCGCCTCGGCTTCAACGAGATCTCCATTTGGGGGCTCTATGTTTCCCGTGCCTGGCCCGTCGATATCGCGAACTCTGTCTCACGTGAGCGAGGCGCGCTGGTTGAACAGCTAATCGACCTGGCGCACCGTCGTGGCGTTCGTGTCCTTTCGGGTCTCGGTGTCTACAGTTGGGGATTTGATGAAATCATTCGAGCCAATCCCAAACTCAGCCGAGGAAATGCGAACGCCATGTGTGCCAGTGAACCGGAGTCCTGGCGCTGGATGCAGAAGGTGCTTGACTTCGTCTTTCAGCGATTCGAGATCGATGGCGTCAGCCTCCAATCTGCCGACCAGGGCCGCTGCCGCTGTGCCCAGTGCAAAGCTCTTACCGACGCCGAGTATCATGCGCTGCTGAATGTCCGAGTCAGCGAATACATTCGCAGCCGCTGGCCCAAGAAGACGATCGGAGTGAATAGCTGGGGAATGAAGTTTGAGGAACCCGAGACGATGCCTTCGCTGAAAAAAATCAGTGAGAAGGTAGATTACATAATCGACGTCCACGACACGAGCCGCAAACGAGACTTGGGTTATCGCAAGAAGATCATCGACTCCTTGAGCTGCGATTTCGGCACGCTGGGCGGACCGCAGGTTGAGCCGCCGCAGCATTGGGAGCGGGATCGCTGGTTCCTGCCCACCTTGAAAAATGTGGCGGTGCATCTGCAAGAACTATTCGCCGAAGGCGGCAGAGCCTGTGAGTACTTTTTCCATTGTCAAGTTAACCCGGCGGATGAAATTTCATTCTGGCTGGCGGGAAAGGTGTTGTCCGACCCAACGCGGCCGTGGGAGAAGCATCTCGAGGATTCAATCGCAGAGCTCTATCGGATCCCGAGGAAAGAGATTCGAGATGAGTTGGCGCAGATTTTTTTGGCTGCGGAGAAAGCCTACCTTCGTTATTTGCCTCCGCGCATGAGCGGGACGATTTCTATGGAGCCGCTGGTAAGCGACAAACCGGGTCCTCCGGTCTATTTAACCAAACGATTGTCGAAAGAACAGCGCGCTAGTTACGCTGCGGAGCTGACCGGTATCAAGTCGCGGGCGGAAAAGTTGTTGCCGGAGATCCCGTACTCCTCGAGACCAAGGAAGGATCGGATGAGTCGGGTGGTTCGTTGTTTGAACAACGTGTTGAACGATGTCGCGGGCGTCTGAGGATCGGTCTGGGATGAGAAACGGATTACCATCGTCCTATCTCTCCCCTCCATGGGAGGGGTGGCGCGAAGGTGAAGTCTTGATAAGACTTCACGGGGTCGTGTAGCGCCGGGGTGGGGACTTTCAAAGCGCCAACCAAGGGGCTAGTCTTAGTCTAGTCACCTGTCCCGACAAAGATGCTTCCACTCAGCTTGTGCCAGACCGGGTTGCCATGCAACGTAGAAGGATCATTCCCTCCGATCCCCGACTGAAAGAGTTGGCTCGCAAACTCCGCAATCACAGCACGCTTTCTGAGGTGCTGTTGTGGAATCAATTGAAGAGCAGGAAACTGCTAGGCTACGACTTTCACCGTCAGAAGCCGATCGACAAGTTCATCGTCGATTTCTTTTGTCCCGAACTTATGGTGGCGATTGAGATAGATGGCGCCAGCCACTGGCAAAAGGGGGACGCTGATCTCGAAAGACATCGCCGACTGGAAAGTCTCGGCGTTCACGTCATTCGATTCGACGACAGGATGGTGAAACTAGAAATGTCGAAGGTGCTGAGCAGTATCGAGGGCTGGATTCGGGCTCAAGAGCAGGAGGCACAGGCTGCGTCGCCGCGGGGTCGGTAGGGTCAATGTTGGAATTCTCATTGTGGGGCAGCATCCCTTCACGTAGAGATGGCGCGCGACGTTAGGTGAGTGGAGTGGTCACGTTTAGACCCACTCCGGCTGGCGCAGCCAGCCACCCCTCCCAGGGGATTTGAAGCCCCGAATGACTGCGGGTCACTCTAAGTCGAGCGAGGATATTGCTCGTGAGTGATGCATGCGCGTCGTTCTGGCTTTTGCAGGTCTCATCGTAGTCCCCTCCTCGGAGGGGTGGCGCGAAGCGCCGGGGTGGGGAACTCGGGACCAGTCTCCGAGGCTGTTCCTCTGGACCCTTCTAAGTGGCAATTTCACATCTCCTTCAAAGCCCTGGAAATTCTCGAGGCAGACTCCTTCACGGTCGCGGCGAGCTTCTCGAAGCCGTCCGAGGAAATCTGAGCCGTTGTCCCGGTGACACTCAGCGCCGTGATCAGTTCACCGAGGGGATTGAACACCGGCACGGCGACGCAGCGCACGCCCGCTTCTTCTTCCTCATCATCAATCGAATATCCCTTCTGCTTCACCCGAATCAGCTCTTTTCGAAAGTTCGCCGAGGAGGTGATGGTAGCATCCGTATACTTCGCAAACGATCCTACCGACAAGCACTCGCGAATGATCTGTTCGTTGCTGAAGGCCAGGAGAACCTTGCCCAGTCCCGTGCAATGCACGTCGGCGCGCTTGCCAACGTAGGTGTCGAACTTCACCATACCCGGCCCATCAATCTTTTGAATAAAGACAATGTGTCCCTTTTCCAAAACTCCCAAATGAGCCGTCAATCGAGTCTGCTCCACCAGCCAGCGCATGTGGGGCAACGCGATCTCGGGAAGAGCCAGGTCATTCATCAATCCTCGGCCCAGGCTGCAGATCTTGAGCCCCAGTTTGTAGCGCCGCGTCCCGTTCTCACGCTTCAAATACCCCATGCGTTCCAGCACCACGACAATGACGTGGGCGCTGCTTTTGGGAATCTTTTGTTTACGGCTGATTTCCGAGATGTTCCAACCTCTTCGGGTTCCGTCCAACATTTCCAGGATAGAAAACGCCCTTTCAATCGACGTGGCGTGGGGCTTCAAGGCAAGTGGCATTGGCAAATCTCCGTGTGCAGGGATCGTCCAAGATTGTGGACGAACGCTTGAAGAAATGTCAATCGGGTTCATGCCACACTGAAGTCGCGCCGTTTCAGGAGGCTGTCGCTTCCGAGCCCAGGAGGCCGAACTCGCTGATTTTGAAGGGAACGAAACAGTCTGTGCGCTCACGAATGCCGACCAATTGTTTGAGAATTCGACAAATAGGTCCAGTGTTACAGCTTCAAGATTGTTTCCATTATTATGGACGAAACTGAATTAGCCCTTGACTGATATCGGTGGAGGATCTACAAAAGACACATTAAACAGACTCCACGTCAGAGATCTGGTCAGCCAAACGGAGTTGGACCCAACAGACCCGGCGGTTCGATTCTCGGTAATGGACATCAATTAACCGTTAAGCCCAGGACACCACAGACTTCGTTCGGGCGTTTAGCAGATTCACTCGATGCTCCTTAACTCATTCGAAAGTACACAGCGCGAGGAGGATTTCATGAACAGGCAGCATTGTTCGATAACGACGGCAGGAATTTTTCTGCTCGCTTTTCTGGCTTTCACAGCTACCGTGTCTGCTCAGGTGGGGACCGAAGGCGTCATTCTCGGGGTCGTCCGGGATGCCTCGGGCGCAGTGGTTGCCGGCGCTGAGGTGACGGCAACGAACATTGACACAAATCTGAAACGCAGCGCCACCAGCGACTCAAGCGGGAACTTTGAAATCCGGGCGCTGCCGCGCGGCAGTTATTCGGTGACGGCCTCGTTCACAGGATTCAAGACCTGGTCCGTTGAACGAACCGAACTGGGAGTTGGCCAACTCCTCCGGCTTTCGCCGGCGTTGGAAGTTGGTGAGATCTCGCAGCGTGTCGAAGTCGAAGCTGTGACGGAGCTGGTGCAGACCGAAAAGGGATCAGTCGAATCGACTATCGAACAGAAGCAGATCGTGGAACTGCCTCTGAATGGACGGAATCCAGTCGAGTTGGTTCGGCTGATTCCTGGGATGCGTTATTTGGGTCAGCAGGGCGGGACCGAGAGGGCATCCTTGGTGCAGGGACTCGGCAGCCGGGACGATGGCGCGGAGTTCCAACTCGACGGTTTGAACGCCAACGCCGGCATGGACGAGGGCGGATTCGGGATTCCCAACGTTGACACGATTGCGGAGTTCAACGTGGAGACTTCCAATTTCAGCGCTGAACATGGTCGCAACCCGCTGCAGATTCTGGCAGTCACAAAGGCCGGCACGAACGGCTTTCATGGGACCTTGTGGGAATTTCACCGCAACAACAAGCTGGACGCGAAGAATACCTTCGCAGCAACGAAGCCCAAGCTGATTCGCAATCAGTTTGGCTTTAGCGCTGGTGGACCCATCATCAAAGACAAGACATTCTTCTTCACCAGCTACGAAGGGCTAAAAATCCGGCAGGAGCGCATCTATAATTCGGTGACGATTCGGCGGGAAATGCTGAACGGAGACTTCTCAGCGTTGCTGCCCGGCAGGCAGCTCATTGATCCGGTGACCAAGCAGCCATACCCCGGCAACATCATTCCGTCGAGCCAGTTCAGCAGCGCTTCGAGGTACCTCGCTCCGCAGATTTTGCTTCCGAACTCCGGCGCTAATCAGTTCCGCGCCGTGGGCTCCGTGCCGACGGACAACGGGGAGTTTACAGTTCGAATTGACCAGCAACTGACGAACAAGCAGCAAATCTACGGTCGCTATGTCATCAGCAACTTTGAGGGTCTCAGCCGGGATTACAAACCAGAAGTGACTCGAACAGACGAGATCCGGGGACAAAGCTTGGGCGTGAACTATTCGTACGCCATAACTCCTACGACCTTGTTTACGCTCGGAGCGAGCTATCTTAGGAACCTGGACAGCTTCGTCACACCTGTGGCAGGAAAGGAGAATTTGACGCAGTTAGCGGGAATTCAGGGATTTCCAACCGCGGGTCGTGAAGATTGGATTGGATTGCCGGGTGTCAGTTTCTCCGGCTACACGGGCTTTGCCGCTCCCTGGGGCACACCTGGGAGACTGTGGTTTGAATCGCATGGGGGCAAGGCTAGCGTTAACCTGATCCGGAGCGCGCACTCATTGAACATCGGCTACGAACTTCAGGATCGCACGACTATGGGCCGGCATGGCTCTGGGAACTCGAGGGGAACGTTTGGCTTCAACGGACAGTATACGGGAGACGCTTTCGCAGATTACTTGTTGGGTTATCCTAATAGCTCTTCGCGAAACTATCCGCTGCAGACTTTCGGAATGGCTAACGCGCCCTATTCCGGGATTTGGGTTCAGGACTTCTGGAAGGTTTCCCCTAACCTCACGCTAAACTTGGGGGCTCGCGTCGACATTTGGCACAAACGAGCTGCCGTTCGAGGGAATCACGCCTCATTTGATTTGAAACTTGGCAAGGCAATCGCGGGAGAAGACAAGAACGGCAAGGTTGATCTCACGTCTCAGCCCGTGGCACCCTTTCTGGCAGCTGCCACGAAAGATTACTGGATTCCAGCTTCGCAGGCCGGATACCCGAGGGGGTTGTTCGAAGGCAACCAGTTCGTGTCTCCAAGATTGGGCTTTGCCTGGCGGCCGAAGGGAGGAAGCGACTTGGTCGTCCGCGGTGGGTATGGCATGTTCTTGAGTCAGATCCGCGGCAACACGATTGCTTCAGCCCTGATCGGTCCTCCCTACTGGACCTTTGAAACACAAGGCTGGAGTGCTGCCCAGTTGCAGCGTTGGGAAACCGCTTGGCCCAGTGACCCGACGGCATTCGTAGCGCCGTCCGTCACCGCACCGGTGATCGATTCGAAAGCGAACAAGTACCACCAGTGGAATATTTCAGTTCAAATGGCAACGCCCGGAGCGTCGTCTTTGACCGTGTCCTACATTGGGAACAAACTCGTTGACGGCATTGCCCAGTATAACTACAACAATGTTAAGCCGGGGCTTTACACGAATCTGCAAGCCGCTAAGCCCTATCCAGTATTTGGGGACATCAATCTTTACGACAACAAAGGCAAATCCAAGTACGACGGGTTGCAGTTGAAATGGGAGAAGCGCTTTAGTGGTGGCCTTTCCTACTTGCTCTCCTACTCTCTCTCCAAACAGACCGATGAGGACGGCGGAGAGGGCATCTGGGACACTCCGACTCCCTTTGCGCCTGAGGGGTACAACAAAGGGCGGGCTGGATTTGATCGAAGACACATTCTGGCAGTCAACACGGTCTATGAGTTGCCTTTCGGAAAGGGACGCAAGCACCTGACGAACATTCATCCGGTGGGCAACGCCATTCTGGGCGGATGGCAGATTTCAGGAATCTACAATTTCGTCTCCGGAGCACCGCTCAGCTTCACCGTTCCTGGAGCAACGCTAGGGAACGGCTGGAATACTCGAGCGAACGTCTCTGGAAATCTGGATGTGAGCAACCCGAGCGCCGACGGCTGGTTCAATCCGGCGGCGCTGTCGGCTCCTGCCCCATACACCTTTGGGAATTCAGGTATTGGAATATTCGACGGACCTGGCAGCCACGTTATGGACACCAGCCTATCCAAGAACTTCTACATTTCAGAGCGGCGATATCTGCAGTTCCGCTGGGAGATGTTTAACATGCCTAACCATGTGAACCTTGGCAATCCGGGAACCACACTTGGGCAGGCGGCCACGGGAAAAATCTTCAGTACTGCCAGTGGCGCACGCTCGATGCAACTAGGGTTGAAGCTCGTGTTCTAGCTGCAACGAAGTCGCAGTCGAAGCAAAGGCCTGACATTCCTGCGGAGTGTCAGGCTTTTTTGTCTATGGTTGAATTCGCTCCACATGATAGGTCTCGTAGATCTCGGACCTGAGTTAGATGGCACAGTGGCTTTCCCGCACAGTTGGTACCTGAATTTTGCATACAATCAGGGCTTTTTCTCCCGAGGCCGCAGTGGGAGCGCTGGTTCAAGACTACCAGCCATGCTTGCAATTTCCTCCCGGGAGGGGCGGAAGCCGCAGGCTTCGGGGTGGGTGTTCATGACCGAGAACTCACCCCGGCGCTGCGCGCCACCCCTCCAGGGAGGGGATTTTCAGACGGCCGGAGATTCACGTGCAAGATTCAGTTGGTAAGAAAGTCCAAGACGAAGCTATCCAAGGAGGTTTGACGCAATGGGTATGAACTTGAGTGAGACTCAAGCCATTTGCAGTGAGTTTGAGGAGAGAGGGTTCGTGGTTGTTCCAGGCGCTCTTTCGTTGCAGGCTAGTTCAATGATGGATCGGGCTTTTGACAAGTTCATGCAGGAGCAGCCGGAAGAATGGGTCCACCTGAGCGATGCCAATAGCACGGCGGCTAATGTGCTGCCGCATGTGAGCGACTTCGACTGTGCGATTGAGAATCCGGTGACGCTCAAAATTCTTCGCGGCTTGATCGGAGAGGATGTGACGTTTGAAGAATTCGGCATGATGTTGAGGAAACCAACCAGCCAAGTGCAAGATATCAAGGGTTGGCATCGGGATTTGATCCGTGACTACAGCCGTCGCATGGAGATTGATGCTGTAGCGGTGGTCTACTACCTGACCGATGTCTCCGCCGAGGACCACTGTTTCAGCATCATCCCTGAAACCCACAACCGGTTGGTCGATCTCCGGCCGGAGGAAGTGACACCTGGCATGGAGTTTGACGTAACGGGTCCGGCCGGGACAGCCTTGATCTTTCATGCCCGCTGCCTGCATGCCGGTAAACTCAAACCGCACTCGCGAATCAGAAAGACGTTGCATATTTACTACTCTCGAGCCGGGAAGCCCAGGACCTCCGAATGGTCAGATTTTCCTGCCCGGCTCCATGAGAAGGTGGATCCGTCGTTGCCGCCCCGCCTCTATTCGAAGTGGAACGTAATGGAAGTTCTTGAAGGGACAGGAAAAAAGCCGCGAGACCTCGACCCTTCGTTGTCCACGGCAGAAATGATCCGCGAGGTTCAGAGACGAGCCAACCGCGCGATGTGAAGTTGCCGAAAGTTTTCGCTTTCAACAAGGACGCCTTGCGAAAGCCATAGGCACTTGGCTTCCCCTCACCCGCACTCGTGGAGCTTATGAAGCTTCCACCCCTCTCCCCCAGGGGTCCCGTCAAAGTCACGAGCCCTCCCTTACGGTCGGGCTACTGAACAAGGCCGAGGCTCATGTCAGTAGCCCGACCGTCAGCAAGGGCTCTCCCTCGACTGAACGTCTTACCGGACTTTGACGGGACCCTGCTCTCCCCGAGAGAAATGGGGCCAGGAGTGAGGATTGTCGTTCACTCAGTTCTGCAATAGATTTGACTCAATGAAAACAACCTCCGGCTATGTGGTCTTGATCTTCATCATCTTCTGGATGGCGGCCGACCCGGTTGAGTTACTGGCCAGCAACGACGAAGCCACTCTCTACCGCGACGGCTACGGTATTCCGCACATATTTGCCCCGAATCTGGAGGCAGCCGCTTACGCGGTTGGCTATGCTCAAGCCGAAGACCGTCTGGAAGCTCTGCTCAAGAACTACCGCCTCGCCAGGGGCGCCATGGCCGAGGCCTTCGGCGCCGAATACTACTCCCACGACTTGACCCAGCGTTTCTGGCAGCATGCTGAAATCAGCCGCAGCCGCTACGACGCCGTGAGCCCGAAAATGCGCGCAGTGATTCAGTCCTACCAGAATGGCATCCGGAAGTTCATGAAAGAGCATCCCGAGAAAGTTCCCACGTGGGCGCAGGAAATCTATCCATGGGATGTGATCGCGCTCCTCCGCTACATCATCTTCCCTTGGCCACAGCGGGAAGCCTCTGAGGACCTGCGTCGTGCCGGAATTACGCTGACGCTAACAGACTATCGAGGCTCCAACGAAATGCTGATTGCGCCCCAGCGAACTGCCATGGGTGCTCCCATTGCCATCATCGACCCACACGTGAGTTGGTACAACGAGCTCCGTTTTTACCAGGTCCGCATCTACGCCGGCGACTTTAACGTCTCGGGCGTCTCCATCCTCGGCGTTCCCATTCCTATTCTGGGTCACAGCCGCTGGTGCTCAGTCGCCATGACCACGGGCGGGCCAGACACTTCGGACATTTTCGAGGAAGAAATCAATCCTGCCAACCCGAGGCAGTACCGCGTCGACGGGCAATACCGTGACATGAACGTACGTGCGGAGAAGATTGCCGTGAAGGAAGGCGATGAGGTCAAGTGGCGCGAAGTGGAGATTGAATCCACCCGCCACGGGCCTGTCGTAGCCCGTAAAGAGGGCAAGGCCTACACGATGGCTATTCCCTACGCCCGGGAAGTCGGCCTCGCCGATCAGACTTACCAGATGATGACTGCGCGCAACCTCGTTCAGATGAAACAGGCCCTGGGTCAACTTCAACTCATGGCACAGAACGTGATGGTAGGCACTGTTCAGGGTGAAATCTACTATTTGCGCAACGGCCGCGTCCCTATTCGCCCAACAGGTGTCGACCCGAGTCGCCCCATCCCAGGCAATACGTCCGCCAACGAGTGGCAAGGCATTCATCCCATCACGGACCTGGTACAGATTACCAACCCTGCCACCGGCTGGATGCAGAACTGCAACCTCTCGCCCTCTGCCATGATGGTGGACAGCCCGCTGGTTCCGGAGAAATATCTGGCGTATCTCTACAATTCCACTCGCCAGCCCGCCCACCAGCGTGGTGCCATGGTCAACAAGTGGCTCGACACGCACGCGAAGGTGACACTCGAGCAGGCCATCGATCTGGCCTTCCTTACCGAGATCTATCACGCCGAACTCTGGCAAGCTCGGCTGAGGAAAGCCTGGGCTGCTACTGGGACTAAATCCGGTGATGTAGCCGAAGTCGTGAGCCAAATCGGCCAGTGGAATCGCCGCAGCGATCCGGACTCGGCTGGCGCTCTGGCCTTTTACGCTTTCAAACTCTCACTTCCGTCGGAGAGCGCGAAGCTAGTGGACCCTCCCGACACGCTCACGGACGGCGAACTCCTTGCGGCGTTGCCCAAAGCGGCCGAATGGCTGAGGCGCAACTTCGGCACAATGCGGGTCCCCTTCGGCCAGTACTTCCGAGTTGGCCGTCGCGGCTCCGCACCCACTTGGCCCGTGGGCGGAGGCTCGCTGCGCGAGGTGGGCATGGAGACCCCGCGCTCTATTGTTTTCGCCCTGGCCGGCAAAGAACAAGTCGGCCATACCGGTCAGAGTTCTACCCAGATCGTCATTCTCACCGACCCGCCGCAATCCTGGGCTGTGCTCCCACTGGGCGAAAGCGACGACCCCGAGAGCCCCCACTTCCACGACCAGGCTGAAAAGCTCTTCAGCAAAGGCACGGCCGCACCAACCTATTTCATGAACCAAACGGAGTTGGTCAGGCATGTGACAGGGAAGAGAGTCCTTACGACATCGAGCTCTCGCGGTCTGCGGTGAGTCCCGGTTCGAAACGATCATTCTCTATTGTTCTTTATATTTACGTCAGCTGCGAGCGGACAGCCTGAAAATGACTGACGTTGAAACCAATCCTCAATTGCAAGATCTGGTTGATTAAGGCACCAACCCCAACTCTCGCTCCAAACCTGGGTCGACCGATAAACCCAGTTCCTTAGCACGCTTTAAGTGGCGGCGAGCTTGTTCCGTGTCACCCTGATGTCGGCTGGCTTCCGCAAGCGCATGATAGGCCTTAGCCAATTTCGGTTGGATCGCGACGGCTAACTCTAGTCTTTCAATTGCCTCAGAATATCGTTGCTGGTTCAGAAGTGCCAATCCCAGATTGAATTGAGCGGAGGGAAGTAGAGGGTCTAACTCGGTAGCCTTCTGAAACTCTCCCAGCGCGGCTTCCAGTTGCCCATTCGCGGCATAGATCGTCCCGAGGTTGAGATAGGCTGCGGTTGTGTCCGGATCGGCCTCAATGGTCCTCTTGAAGGACTGTATGGCTTCGTCGATCCTTCCCTGCCGAACGTGGAGTTGTGCGAGGTTGAAATGAGTCGGAGCATAGTTTGAATCGAGCTTAATCGCCTTCAAGTAGACATTCGCAGCCTTCTCGCCCCAACCTTTCTCTCCATAGGCCACTCCCAAATGAAACAACCCGCGGACAAGATGCGGGTAGATCGAGATTGCTGCTTCATAGCGCTTGATTGCTTGATCTAGTTGTCGTTTCTGGAAGAGCTCCCAACCTTTCCGATACTGCGCCATCGCAACCAGGTCGAAATCCTCCGGCATTTTTTGTATGAGAGCGAATTCCCTGTCTAGCTGAAAAGGTTTGCTAACTTGCCCCGGTCGAAGGGTTGAAGCAACCTCTCGAATCGTTCGGTTCATCTGGTCCGAATGCAGTTCTCCAAGAAACCCGCCATCTTCGCGGGACGGATCGACAGATTGCTGACGGGCCAACGCAGCAAAGGAAGCGCCTTTGGTCACCTGGCTGTAGATGTCCCGAATCTGAGATTCTGTGGGAACGGCAATCATTCGCAAAAAATATCGTCGCGATTCAGTCGGCCGCGACGTCTTTCGGAAAGGAACGTCCACTTGTTCCTGAACGCGGATCCAGTGATCTACCAGTTTGAAATGATCCGCCGTCAGCTTGCGCGGCATATGGCAATCGATACACGCTTTCTCAGGATTGACGGGGCAGTGGACCGCCGCAGTTAACTGAAGGCCGTGACAACCGCGGCAAGTCTGCTCGTAGGTTGGGTCGTCAGGGCGGGCATCGAGATGGGGATTATGACAATTGACACACTTGAGTGCGCCGCTGGATTCTATATAGCATTCCGATCGAACTAAGGCGGCAGCCTGGCTCGAGATGAGCAGGTTCTCTGGCAGAGGACTGGGCTCGGGCTCCAGGCCGGAGTGGCATTCCGCGCACAATTTCATCTGATCTGCAGAAGGCAACTTGCCGGGATGGACAATTTGCAGTTCTGCCGAACCCTCTTTGACTGCCCGAACATGATCGCGACCAGGACCGTGGCACCGCTCGCAGTGCACGCCGACTTGTCCAAAGTCCGGGTGCCGCAAGGGTTCCTGGGGATTGGGCCTAACCGTACCGCCGTGACATCGAAAGCAATGTTGACCAGTCCCGAATCTTGAGCTGAGGGGGCGACCTAAGGCAGTTTCAAAGTTTTCTGGCGGCTCGAAAGATAATCCCGGAGATTTGACAAGCTTCCCAGTCTCCGCGCTGTACATGTAGCGCGCTTCGATCAGAGTCGGATGAGGTAGCTTCCGACCTTGGAGGGTCTCGAGTTCCAAAATGAAGCTGTCCCCAATTCGGTCACCGCCAAGGACTGAATGGACCCGCACCGTTTCCGACGAAGCGGCTTCAGTGAGGTTCACCTCAAAAGAGGCCACCCCCTTCTTGCCTTGAACCTGATATCGAACTGGGTTTGCGGAACCTTCCGCTATCGTTGCCTGGTAGTCTCTGCCAAAGCGGCTGTTTTCGGGTAACTTCCAGGTCTTCGCATGACGGCTATTCTCCTGTGCTCGTTTGTCCGAGTGGCAACTCAGGCAGGCCGCGACGCCGACGTATTTTTCTGCTGGGGACTCCGCGACTGTTGCACGCGAGGTTTCGATGCGGCTGAACCAGAAGAAGACGTAAACAGAAAGACCAAACGAACTAAGAATAGATCCTGTAGACACCAATAAAGAGCGAGCCATGATCTTCCTGCAGGGAGGCCATCAAGTGGAACGAGGGCTATCTTAGTACGAGATTTGATAACTACGCTAACGTCTTCCTTGCAATTGCTCGCTTCGCCAGTAAGTTGTCACTGAGGATATCTCAGGAGTGTCCAACTGCTGAACCTGGCCTTCTCTGCCTGTTTTAGTATTGAAGTTCCAGGTCCACTACATTGAGCAGCGGTTGTCCACCCGCGAACCTGCGAACGTTTTCGCGGAGCAGGTTGAACATACGAGAGTCGGCATGAGGGGAGTGTCCAGAAGCATGCGGCGTGATGATGACATTTTCCTTCGTCCAGAGCGGATGACCGGGCGGCAACGGCTCTGGCTCAGTCACGTCCAGTCCGGCCCCGGCAATTTTACCTGCTTCTAATGCCCTCAGAAGAGCTTCAGTATTGATGATTCCGCCGCGGGTCACGCAGACGATGTAGGCTGTTCGCTTCATGCGCGCGAATTCGTCATCGTGGAACAGATCCACGGTCTCCGGGACCAATGGCACGCACACGGCAATCCAATCAGCCGCGGGCAGCAGGTGATGGAGACGTTCGGGGGGTTGAACCTCATCGACGAACTCAGGTTTGGGAAGAGATGAGTGGCGACGCGTGGCCAGGACTCGGAGGCCGAAACCTCTAGCACGACGGGCCGTTTCTAATCCTGTGCCGCCCAATCCGACGATCAACAGCGTCTGCCCGGCCAGTTCTCCCGGCGGATAGTTCTCTCGCCTTTCCCATACCTGTTTTTGCTGTGAATGAAGCAAGAATGGGAGCTGGCGACTGAACGCCAGGATGAGTGCGAGTGTATGGTCGGCGAGCTGAGTGCCGTAGATGCCCTTGGCGTTGGTAAAGGTGATGCCTCGGGCATGCATTTCTCGGAAGGGATAGCGCTCGACTCCAGCGCTCGCCACTTGCACCCAGCGGAGGTGAGGGGCAGCTTTCAGAAGTTCCGAACTGCAATGGGTGTAAGCAGCATCGATCTCAGCCGCCACAGACAATGCTTCCGTCTCACTGCGGGCCGTGAGGAAATGGACGCCGGGTGCACTCTGGTGAAGTTGTGCGAGACGGCTATCATCCATGGGAGGGATCAGTATCTTCATTGGACCAGACCCTTGAGAGAATGAACGAATCAAGTTTGGCTGCTAGTTTGTAGCAAGCGACCTCAACCGCCCAGGGCGCGCGTTCGTAGTACCGCCTTCAGGCGGAGATGATCGAGGCCGGCTGAAGCCGGGACTACAAACTTGACTGGATTGTGAACTTCGTGGCCGCCTAGTGAACCTAGCCTCTCTACACGCCGCTCCAATTCCTGCCACTCAAGCTTCAGGAATCCGATCTCACGCTATCGAATCCGTCCTGATCGTGGTCTTCTTTATCGCGAAGCAAGCCCTTTTCCTTCTTCGAGCACCAGAATCTGGTTGGCACGGATCTTCGAAAAGACCTCCTCCTTGCCGCTTGGCCAGCGCACATGTAGCTCTTCGATTTCCTCGGCGTGACCCAGCCCAAAATGGACTCGGGGATCGTTTCCTGACAAGTAGCTTTCGCCAGAGCGCACTGTCGCGTACTGCTGCCCGAATCCGGTTTTGATCCGCAAGCGGGCTCCGATCCCGTCCCGGTTGCTGCGCCGCCCGACTGTCTTGATCGTAACCCACCGATTGCTTGTTGAAACGTTCTCCAGAAGAGTGGGTGCTGCGTCTAGATTCGTATAGGCAACGTCAAGATCGCCGTCATTGTCGAAGTCGGCGTAGGCGGCCCCTCGTGAGGAATGTGTCTTGAGCATAGGCAGGCAATGCTCGCCGACCTCAGTAAACGTTCCTCCGGTAGCCTGGCGGAAAACCAAAGGCCGCTGGGAATACCTTTCTCGGAGGCTAGCTATCTTGTCAGCCTGAGGGTAGACATGGCCGTTTGCGGTGAACAAGTCCAGCCGCCCGTCGTTGTCCAAGTCTGCAAAGAAAGTTCCCCATCCTAGGAACGGAGTGGTGGGAACGGCGATGCGGCTCTCAGTCGACACATCCATGAAAAGTTGCCGTCCACCGTTTCTGTACAAAGTGTAGTGTTCTTCAGCAAAGGTCGTCACCAGCACGTCCATGAACCCATTAGCATCGTAGTCTCCAATGGCCACTCCCATATTGGCCTGAGCGATTCCTTCGATTGGATAAGCTACACCCCAAATCTCTCCGACTTCTTCGAACTTTCCCCGACCCTGGTTATGGTAAAGGTAGTTTCGCGAACGATCGTTAGCGACAAACAGGTCCGGCTTGCCATCGTTGTCGAAGTCCTCGAACGTGGCGGTAAATCCAAACAGGAGATCCTTGTCGGTCACCCCAGCGGTCCCAGTGACATCAGTGAAGGTCCCATCTCTATTGCTGTAGTAAAGGACATCGGGGCCACCCTTCATACCCGGGGGTCCACAGTAAACCGCGTGCCCTTTCCAGTTGCACTCCTTCTGCGGCTTGAGCATTTGTGCCGGATCAAGGTACCCGGAGACAAAGAGATCAAGAAACCCGTCACTGTCGTAGTCTCCGAAGGTTGCGCCCGTGTGCCAGTTGAACCGGCCATTCACGCCTGCCTGTTTGGCCACATCTTCAAACATTCCATTTCCGCGATTCCTGAAGAGACGGCACTCCCCCACGTTCGTTACAAACAGATCGACGAAACCGTCGTTGTTGTAGTCGGCGGCAGCGCAGCCTGTTCCCCAGGCTCTTGATGAGACGCCGGCCTTTTCAGCGACTTCGGTAAAGGTTCGATTGCCATTGTTTTTGTAGAGGTAATTCTGCGTTCCGCGATGAGGCGCTGTGACACTGGACCGCAGTTCCTCCAGGGTTGAGCCGTTCACCACGTAGAGGTCCAGGAAGCCGTCGTTGTCATAATCCAACCAACAGAGGCCGCTGCCGTTGATCTCGATGACCGCGGTCTTTTCCAAGCTTCCGGACCGTGTGATCCCATTGAGTCCTGCGTTGCTGGCGATGTCTCTGAACAGAATCTCGCCCGAGCCACTCGGCGATGGGTCCTTGCCAGTGCCCAACACCACTATTCCGACAAGAAATGCAACAGAAAGTACCTGCAAGCAAGAGACTAGAAGTTGCCGCATTTCTGAGGGCAGAGCATGGGAGGGATACTTCAGCGGCATTCGTCTCGTCTCATCGGGGCGCTTCCAACTCAGAGGATTGGCTTTTTTGGAGTGCCTTGGCACGGGCCAAAGCTTCCTGGGAACCGTTCAAATCGCCTTTGTCTTTGAGGGTCATTCCCAGGGCCCACTGGACTTGGGAATTCTGGGGCGCCAATCGTGCGGCCCGTCGGAAGGCCCGTAGCGCTTCATCAATTCGATTGGTGGAGCGAAGCGCCAGCCCCATGTTGAAGAAGGCTTCAACATACTGAGGATTCAGCTCCGAGGCTCGTTCGAAATGCTCGAGAGCTTCGCCAATTTGCTGCTTACCGGACAGGACAAGTCCCAGATTATTGTGGGTCTCCGCAAAATACGGATCCAGCTGAAGGGCGCTCTCGAACTCGTGAACGGCGTCATCGGTGGTGCCGGCCTGAAGCAGGACTGTTCCCAAGTTGTGGTGGGCTCTTGCATTCTTCGGATCCAGTTGAACAGCCTTCGACAAGGCTTCGATTCCTCTGCCCAAGTCTCCTCGGGAGGCCAAAGCCAGTCCTGCGTACATGTGAGCCGTCGCAGAGTTGGGGTCCTTTTCCAAAGCCTCGTTGACGTGCTTCAAACTTTCATCAAACTTTCCTCTTTTGAGGCTGGAAACTCCCTGGTTGATGAGCTTGTCTATTTCTTCCTGCCGTTGCTTCTGTTGCCGGCTTGTCTGCGACTTTTGAAGCTCCTTCCGGCCTTCCTCGGTTAGCCCTTTACGGATCAGAGTTTGTCCATAGGTGTACCGGATGTCTGGGTTTTCCGGTTCCTGGCTCAAGATCTGCTCGCAGTGTTTCGAAGCTTCGTTCCATCTTTCCTCCAGGACCAAAATCGAAACCAGTTGTCGCCTTGGCTCCAAGGCCTTGGGATTCAACTGTAGTGCCCGTTCGAACGACGCGACCGCGTTCCTTTGCTCCCGGGCATTCCGCTGCAACAATCCCAGATTGAAGTGAGCTTCTGCGTTCTTTGGATCCAGCTCCAGAGCCTTTTCGATCATCTTTCTGGCTTCGGCGCTCTCCTGATCGCCGAGGTTTACGGCAAGATTCACGAGAGAATTCACATCCTTGGGATTCAGCTGCAAGGCCTTCCGGTATTCTTCGCTGCCCAACCCCTTGCCCGGTTTAGAGCGATCGAGTGTCACTCCGAGATTGTAGTGAGCCCTTGCGGAAGTGGGTGCCAGCTGCACGGCTTTGGTGTGCAGACGAATGGCTTCCTGCCATTCTTTGAGTTCACCGTAGGCGATACCCAGTTCGATCAGAATCTGCAGGTTCGCTGGTTCATGGCGTAAAGCCCGGTTCAACTCCAGAGCCGCCCCATTCCAGTCTGACTTTTCTGAAAATCGGATTGCCTTTTCGTAGTACGCCTTGGCTTGGACGGTGCGAAACTGCGGCGACTCCGTGGCCAATACAAGAACCACTGTCAATACCCAGCCGAAAACCAGAATCAGAGGAACTTGAGCGAGTCTGCTGGGGAGCATCGAGTTTGATCTTCGCATCACTTCTGCTCAATCACGAGAACGGCGTCGGTCCTCGGATCGGCTTCGACTTGAGGGGTTTTGGATCCAGGCCACAAGACTTCGACACGGTCAACTTTGGCCTTATCTCTCAAGCCAAAGTGGAGCAAAGGGCTGCTTTGGGTGAGATATCCTCCGCTTGAATGAGCCTCGCGATACTGAACGAGGTCGCCTGAAACCACCTTGACTCGAGCGCCGAAACCGTCGCGATTAGCCTTCTTGCCACGCAGTCGAACCTGCAGATAGTGTTGCCTTGGACTGTCGTTGCGGAAGAGATAGGGTTCATGGTTGAAGTTGTTTGTCACTAAGTCGACATCTCCGTCTCCATCAAGGTCCGCTGCAGCAGCGGCTCGTGAGCTTCGGGAACAAGGCTCGCCTTTGATCTTGAAGCCATCGAGGTATTTGCCTCGCGACGGGGGTTCGAGGCCTGCGGCCTCCGCCCTCTCGGTGAAGCGGAGTCCTTTTCCCGTGTTCATCATCAGGAGGTTAGGCCAATAGACAAAGGGATAACCCATGCCGCCTGGGACAAAGAGGTCTAACCAGCCGTCGCTGTCAAAGTCTTCTGCGACAATTCCCCACGGCCAGAAGTTTTCCAGTCCTGCGGCTTCCGAGCGCTCAACAAAGGTTCCGTTCCCGCGGTTGAGGAAATAGGTGTTACCGAAGAGAACCCACTTTGCTCGGGTATCCTCAGGCTGTTTCACTACCTTCCAACCTTTGGCCATTTTCCCGCGGGGTGTGTCATATTTGACTCCGGGATCAACCACACTCGTCGGATCGTGATGGGTCCACATGTCGGAGTGCATATCGACGACATAAAGCTCGGGATGACCGTCGTTAGTCGCGTCGAAGAACAAAGCTCCCATGCCGCCCCACGAAGTTCGTCCCAGCACCTTCTGAGTTACGTTCGTAAAAGTCCGGTCATGGTTGTTGTGAAAAAGATTGTTCCCTCCAAACATGTTGGACGTATACAGATCGGGGTACCCGTCACTATCGTAGTCACCAACTGCCACATCACCGTTCCATTGGTTTGAATTGATGCCCGATCGCTGGCTGACATCGGTGAAAGTGCCGTCACCATTGTTTTCAAAGAGGATGTCTGGCTCACCGCCGTGGTCGGCCTCGGGATTTCCCACAATGTAGTTGAGCGGAAGATTGATCCCACGGCGGGCGTATGGTGCATCGGGACTTGGCTCGGCAGTCGTGAAAGCACCAATGTTAGAGACGTAAAGGTCCAAGTCTCCATCAAGATCATAGTCAAACCAGAGCGCGGCACTCGAATGGCCATTGTGGCCGACCCCAGCCCTTTTGGTGACATCTTCGAACGTTCCATCACCACGATTCCGGAAAAGATGGTTTCCCGTTCGGTAAGTTGTCACGTAGAGGTCCGAATCGCCGTCGTTGTCATAGTCACCAAAAGACCCGCCAACTGAGACGTCTTCGGGCAGGTCCACTCCTGCCCTTCGAGCTGTCTCGTCAAACTTGAAATTTCCTTTGTTGATGTAGAGAGCATTAGGACCCAGAAAGTCGAGCAAATAAATGTCCATGCGCCCGTCGTTGTTCACATCGGCAACCAGGACTCCTGAGCCGTGGTCATACTGATTCATTCGATAGTTTTCGCCTTGCTCACTCGGGAAAAAATGATGGCGAAAATCAATTCCGGAATCTTTGAGGACTTCAACAAAGCGGACCCACGTCGGATTAGCTTTCTTCTGCGGGAACAAATTTCGCGAGGCGACAAGAATCAGCACTAGCAAGAACGCTGAGACCAGGGCGGCGGTTGACTTTGTGGACATGGCTAGATCGGCGACTCACTTTGGGGCATGCAAGTTTTGTATGATAACACAGGCACCGACGGTGATACCTGGCGACCCAGCCACGCCGCTTGAGCCATTTGCCGGCAAAGAATGCCGTCCAGCATTCTAGACGATCTGTCGTGAGGTCCTCGCCGCCGAAAATTCTGACTATGCCGACTCGTGCTGCAGAGCCGGTCGCAAAGTCGCAGCCATACTTGGATTCTGCTGCCCGCATGGGTGAGCAAAGGTTATGTCTCGCAAGTAGGCAGCAGGGCTTCGAACACTGCTGGCACTCTTCTTTGTTCGCCCGCTCTTCAAATTCGAAGAGGGTCAAGAATCGCGTTCAGAATTGTGGACACCCACCAAATAGGCCTTGAACCACGAGTTGCCCGGCTGCTACCTTTATGACACGCAGTGCCCAGCTTCCACGGCCGGGTCGCCCTTGACCGGGAAATCTTGAGTGGAACCTGCAATCTATCGTCGGCGCTAAGTGGAGTTCAAGAATGTTTGAGCAAGACCCAAGAGATCCGAGCGAGGCGAGAGCGGAAACATGAAGCACCACTGGCTTATCACTTGCGCCTTGTGTTTCCTTGCAGGTTGGTTTGTGAAAACGGCTGCCGGGCAGACGGCCAAAACGCGGCCCGAACCCCAGCTCTCTTCCGTTTTCCCCCTCGGTGCCTCGCAAGGTGCGCGCATCAGCGTTGAATTGCAAGGGCAGATCCTCGACAAGGCCTACGCCGTGTGGTTCGACTGCGCTGCGATCCGGGGAGAAATCAAATCGATTGAAGCTGTCAAGCCTGAGGGTGACGGAAAGGCGACGAAAGACAAGCCGGTGCTCAAAGTCGTGGCGGAGTTTGTGGTCGCTCCCGACGCCGATTTGGGCCAGCATGCTTTTCGGATCGTTGGGCCTCGTGGTGTGTCAAATCCATTGCCGTTCTTCGTTCACCAGGAGCCGGTGACGGACGAGGGAGAGCTGCCCTTGGATGGTTCTCCGCCAACGCGGCGCATTTCGAAGTTGCCTTTGGTAGTCAGCGGCACACTGGGAACCACTGGCGAAGTGGATTCATACTCGTTCGACGTCGAGGCTCAGGAACTCTTTTTTGAAGTCGTCCATACCGGAAGAACCGATCCGCAGATTGCCGTCTATGAGAGGGCGGGCAGTTGGTTTGATTCGAAGGCCCTTCGGCGCCTGGCATTCAATGACGAGCCCAACACGGCCTCCAAGAATTTGAGCCCGGCATTGACGTATCGCTTCGAGCACAAAGGATCCTTTCTGGTGACTGTGACTGGGTTCCTTGGGCGAGGCGGACCTGAAAACTCTTATCAACTGCGTATTGTGCCCGCTGCGCAAAAGAGTTTCGCAATGAGCGGGCCGAGGCTCGCTCATGAACTGGAAGGGCGCTGGCAGGAGCGCAGCTTTGCCCGGGAACTGCGGCTCGATCGACTCCAGGCGTTGAAATCCAGATCCGTTGAAGTGGCTGAGCTGAAGCCCAAGGCACCGGATGAGTCGAAGGCAACGAGCTCCGTTCCAGTAGCTCCGGTTGAAGTCCAGCCGATGCCCGAGAGTCGACGCGCGGCACCAGCCGCAGATCTGGTCTTGACGACCGAGCAAGAGTCGAACACCGAAGCCACGACGATCACGCTGCCCACAATGATCGACGGTAAGATCGATTCGCCGGGCGACGTAGACCGCTTCAAGTTTCATGTGGAGGATGGCACGCGACTGGGCTTCGAACTTCAAACCCCACTGAAGCCAGCGCCGCTCTTTACTCCGCGAATCGGATTGTTTGATGAGAACGGTCATGAAGTTCTCAGTAATATTTTCGCGTTCGTTCAGGGCAGCGGCGAATTCATTGAAAAGGTTCACGAGCCCAAGGTGACTTACAAGTTTGAACGAGGTGGAGACTATCTGCTCGAAGTGCGGGATCTCACCTCGCGGAATGGCGGGCCGCTTTGCGAGTACCGCGTCGTCGTCAGGCCTCAGATTCCTCATGTCGGGAGGCTGGCCGTCTGCTCGTCCTTTGGCAGGACCTTCGACGGTACCATAACCAAAGGGCCCGATGTGTTGCAGCTTAACCTCGTTCCAGGAGAGTCGAAGAAAGTGAGCGTCCTGACGGAGCACGAAGAAGGATTCGATGGCCAGGTTGCCCTGAGCTTTGAGGATCTGCCGTCGGGTGTCGAGGTGTTGCCAGCCGCCGAAGTTGAACCGGAACGGGCCCGACCGCTTGACGAAGGCAAGAAAGAGCGATTTCGTCCCGGCCAGCAGGTCGTTACTGTTCTGCTGGCGGCGGCCCCGGATGCTTCCCCGACGCGCCTGCCACAACTAGCACGTGTCAAAGCGCGGCCA